>VFQP010001146.1_pt1 | contig 38310 bp, 61 predicted proteins | sample 3512351 | NCBI WGS metagenome assembly VFQP01 (sample SAMN10412372, study PRJNA504923) | tailings metagenome | isolation source: Relicate 1 Philex TSF1 revegetated site | place: Philippines: Tuba, Benguet | collected 2017-08-29
GGGGGGGGGGGGATGGGTGTTGGGATGCATGATGCGTGGGTGTAGTGTATGTAAGTGTTTCATATTGCAGTAAAAGTTCAAAAAGTGAATGTGTAGAGTAAAGAACACATGCTGTGCAGTGTAACCACCATCACCACTATACCCTATTACCACCACCACCACCACCACCACTATAATCAACAACAGGCAAGCCGTGCACGGAATGTGTACGTACTGTCAGACAACCTAGTGGGGCGGAAGTATCGTGGCTTTCATCGCATGTCTGTCAAGGATGTGGAGGGGCAGTGGAGGGACCAGTACCAGCAAGAAATACTCGCTGCAGTTTCTGCAAGTGGGTTTGGTCAACGCAATGATGGTCAACTTGATGATGGTCAAGTCAATAATGATCAACTCAGTGGCGATCAACTGGGTGGTCAACGCACTGGTCAACATGAAAGTCAACCAGGTCAAAGCGTCACCCCTCCCCGGGGCTTCACCCATGCCATGCTGCGCTCCTTCAAGCTGGACCTCACTGCCATTGCATTTCTATGCAGCGGCAACGATTACCTCCCCCCAACCAAGGGCTACACACTGGAAACGGTGTGGACCACCTACCACCGGCTCCGCACAACACCCCAGTGGGCGACCAGGAGCGTGGTGGTGGATGATGGACGTGGTGTGGGGTTTGACTTTGAATTCCTACATGCATTGCTGCAGGCGGCACCCAACCCTGCATTGCCCATGGGGGTCCGGGAGGGGTCCCAGCCTATGCAGACAGGGACCCCTTTATCTGGTGGGACCCCTTCACCTAATGGAACCCCTTTATCTGGTGCATCCACATCCTCACCTGGTGCAACAACAGCGTCTGCAAGCAGCAGCATTGGTACCACAGGGGCCAGTACCACCATGCCAGGGTCTGATGAGGATGACACCCCCCCCCCCGAAGAAGAAGCATTGGGGCCCAGTGGCACACGCCCTGCAGATTACAATGCAGCCGCCCCCATTCCCCCCAACCCCCTCTACCTCACCCCCGATGAAATATGTGAACGATATCTCGCAGGAATACTGTGGACGCTGCAGATGTATGTGTCAGGCAGGTGTCCCCAGTATAGGTGGCTGTTTTTGGGTGCGGGACCAAGTCCCCCGAGCCTGCTGGAGTATACACTCAAAGCAAGTCACGCACAGCGTGCACAGCGTGTGGAGGTGCAATTGGAGGGGGAGGTGAGGGGGGAGGAGGCATTGGGGAGGGGGGCGGGGGGCTTGAGGCATGATGAGGGGAATCAGGGGGATGGTGCGGAAGGGGGTGTGGAAGGGGGTGTGGAAGGGGGTGTGGAAGGGGGTGTGAGGGGTGAGGGGGTGGGGAAGCCACTTGATTATACACTGTTCACTGCAGGTATGTGTTGTGTGTGTGCTGAGATGTGTGTGGGATGTGTATGTGGGGTGCACTAGGCGTGAAAACTCCCATGTGTTGGATGTACATGGGCCCATCTTCATTGCACCACTGCACACACATCACCCACACATCACCCACATCACCCATCACACACACATCACACACATTACACACACATCACACACACATCACACGCATCGCACACACATCACACACATCACACGCATTACACACACATCACACATCACGCACACATCACACGCATCGCACACACATCACACACACCACACATCACCACAAATCACACAGATACACCCCTCGTCCCTGCTGCCCACGCCCTCGCCCTCCTTCCCTCTGTGGCCCGAGTGTATGCCCCTACAGCACTACAGCACCTCATGGACCCCACTAGCCCCTTGGCTGATATATACACACAGTGTGAGGAGTGTGGGGAATTTAGAACACAACTCAAGCAGCTGCAAAAGGTGTGGGAGGTTTGGTAAGGGGGGGGGGGGTGTAGGGGGGGGAGGGGAGTGTGCGGTGGGGGAGGGGGTTTGTGAAACGTGTGGTGCTGTGTATTTTCATTCATTCACTTTCATTTCATTTTTTCATGTAATGCAGCTCCTCGTCGTCATCATCACACGCACACACACACTTCAAACCCACACACCTCTCTCACACCCTCAGGATATTGTGAGTACCCGGGACCACCAGGCCTCCCTCAAAGACATGTTGGAAACACAAGGGGAGGGAGAGGCACCACAGGGGCCCACACAGCACCCTGCAGTGGGACCTGACACAGCAACCTCAGTGACCATGACAACAACAAGCACCAGCACCAGCACCACCACCAATGGTACTGGCATGACAAATCAAGACACAGGGACCCTACAGGGTGTTGTTGACCTCTCCCTCCCGTCTCCCGGAGCGTTTGAGAGTGTGAGTGAGAGTGACAGTGTGAGTGAAAGTGAGACTGGAGCGTTATCCATGGGTGCGCAGGAGGGGCCTGTGGGCAAAGGGGCCAGTGTATCAATGGGCGCAGGGGAAGAGGGAGGAAAAGGGGAAGGGGAGGGGGGGAGTGGTAGTGGTGGTGTGTGGCTGGGGGAGGATGGAGCACTGGTGAAGCAGCTTGCACATGCACAAAGCAAATTGAGCAAACTACGCAAGCGATACACGTATGCTGATGATTGTATTTGGTGTGTGCGTATACATGCGTGTGTGTATGTGTGTGTATGTGTATAAGTGTGTGTATGTGTGCATATGTGTATGTGTATGTGTACACACACACCTCTCCCACCCCCACCTCTCCCACCCACGCCACTCCCACCCATACAGGTTGATAAGCAAGGCATATGATGCACACCGTATACAAAATCATGGTGATGCATTTCCAGTGGACCGATTAGAGCAAGCTGTACAAAAAGTGCCTGTTGAGGACTTTCCGGATCATGAACAGACACTTGCGAGTTTTGGGCAGGATTTTGTATTTCGGTATGTGGAGGTGCTCATGGTGCTGAGGATGTGGGTATTGGGGGTGTGATACAACTACCACATAAATATGTGTGTATCTATATGTCATCATGTTGATCATGGAATGTATGCCGTTGTGTTGCTGCATTACATGTTGTTGACCCATAACTCCACATACCCCCCCACCCCCCCACACACAGCTTTTTCCCATTGGGACCTCGCCCTGAGAGACCCATCGCAACACAACCATCATCAGCACCCACCGACCCCACCACCACCGACGCCTCCCCCCCCACAACGCTCCAAGCCAAACCCAAGCGCACATTCCGCACCCAACTCCCACATTCCCTGTCTTTTCCACGCCCCACCCTGCCGTTTGAGGGCTGGCGACCACTGCCAGACCCCCTCCCCGTGGCGCGCCATGTAGTGCGGGAGGGGCACGACCGCGCCATGCTCATCCCACCCATTCGTAGGGGTGGTGTGGCCAATCGCGAGCGGCGGCCGGGGGTGGGGGGTCCATCTGGCCCACGACGCAACAGTGTGGGGTACGGGCGGGACAGGGAGGGTGGGAGCCAGCCACCAGGGGGTAAGCCACCACGAGAGACGGGGGGACCTGTGGGGGCACCCAAGGCCATGCTGCACCAAGGTGGCGTGCTGGGAGGGTCACGGACACTGCACACGGGGGTGTCGGGGTTGCTGCGTGCGGATGTGTGTGGGTTGCAGCGGCTGCGGTTGGTAGGGAGACGGCCTGTGATGGCTGCTGTGACGTTGTGTGCTGCTGTGTGGGGCAGAGTGTGATGATCGAGGTGTGTGTGATTGCGGGGTGTATGGATTTCGGTGTAAAAATGCGTTGTCGGTAAAAGACAGTACATAGTGCTTTACAACATACGTCGTGCGGAGGAACGTACAGGCAACAATATACTTTCCCCAGATCTTTCATCATGCAATCTTTTCTTCGAAAGTCCTCTGCTTTGTGTCGTGCTGCTGCACCAGCACTGCGCTCCCATGCAGTGCAACAGGCACGGTTTATGAGCAGTGAAGCTGCTCCCAAGAGTGGCAGCTCGGTATGTTGTTTGCGCCATCAATGACTGGTTTTAGTGAGGGCTACATCGTGTATTCATTCTATCTTTATTGCCATCACAGCTGCCATTGATCCTGGGTGGTGTTGGTTTGCTTGGTGGCGTCTACTATGCCAAGGAAAACGGATACCTTGACACCCTCGTGGGCGTACCATCATTGACGGTACGGTGGTGGGTGGGTGGTGTTTTGCTGGCTATCTATTGGTGTATGTCTCACATGGCTGTCATCTTTGCGGTTGCTCACCATGTGCAGCATCAGAAGCATCCCCCCCCGCATGAAACTTTACTCCTGTCACCCCCCCTGTCACACACAGGCCAAACCTGATTACGATGCTGTGCGTGCTGCAATTGCAGACGTCATGGATAAGGATGGCTACGATGATGGCAGCTATGGTATGTTACCTGTGCTGTGGGTGTAAGACATATACCCATGGAAATATCATGCTGTGCACGCTATGTGTCTGTCCTTGCACCATGTCCTTGCACACCCAACACACTGCATGCAGTGTTTCCCCAATGTGGCTTGCACAAATACTCCTCCTCTCTACACGCTATGTATGACTCTCCAATGTCCCTTGCATACTAATCCTCCCCTCAACATTTCGTGACTCTCCAGTGTCTCTTTCAAACTAGTCCCTCTCACATACTACCCCTCCCCTGTCCCTCACACCACACTCTCCCTCTCACATACTACCCCTCCCCTGTCCCTCACACACACAGGTCCAGTGTTGGTGCGGCTGGCATGGCATTGTGCAGGCACCTTTGATAAGAAGACCAATACAGGGGGGTCCAATGGCGCAACCATGCGGTATGTGGTGTTGTGTATGTGGTGTTGTGTATGTGGTGTTGTGTATGTGGTGTTGTGTGTGTATACACAATACATGTGGTGTCTGTATACACAATACCTACATTACACACAAACTCCACACAAACATCATCATTGTTATCATCATATTCATCATCATCATCAACACCAACATCATCAGGTTTGCACCTGAGGCAAATCATGGTGCCAATGCTGGTCTAGCAGTAGCAAGAGAACTTCTAGAACCCATTAAAAAGCGCTACCCCTTCATTAGCTATGCTGACCTGTACACGCTTGCTGGTGTGGTTGCCATTGAAGAGGTGGGTGTATTGGGTTACATGTTGGGTGTGGGTGTGTTGTGGTTGGTGCGCACATGCATGCCTGCACACCCACCATATACCCTACACACCCGCCATACCTACACACCCTACACACCCACCATATACCCTACACACCCTTCACATTAACACACCCACCATATACCCCCTACACACAGATGGGTGGCCCCACCATCCCCTGGAGGCCAGGTCGCAGTGATGCTATTGATGGTGCTGCATGCCCCCCTGATGGTCGCCTTCCAGATGCTTCCAAGGGTGCTGCACATATTCGTGATATTTTTTATCGCATGGTGTGTGTGTTGTGGGGGTGTTATGGGGGTGTTGTGGGGTTGGGGTGTTGATGTGGGTGTTGGGGGTGGGTGTTTTGGGGTGGGTGTTTTGGGGTGGACGGGGGTTGAAAGGGAGGGGATGATGCATGCGCGTGCGTTTGAGGATTGTCTCATGTGTATTGCAATACATGCATGAGTGTTCATACATATGCATACCAAATATGCACAGACATGCACACACGTATCACACACACACACACACACACACACACACAGGGTTTCAATGATCAAGAGATAGTTGCATTGAGTGGTGCACACAGTCTTGGTCGCTGTCACACTGACCGATCTGGTTTTGATGGTATGCTGTGGTGCTTATAGATACTGGCTGGTGTACATGCTGATTGTGGATATTGTGGATACTGCCTGGTGTACATGCATGCATGCTTTGTTTTTTTTTAATATGTCGCCACATCATGTCCACATATCACATCATGTGAAAACGTCATGTCAAAACATCAACCAGGCCCATGGACAAATGCCCCCACTACATTCAGCAACCTCTACTTCAAGGAGCTGGTGGATAACAAATGGTAGGCTTTTGTGATTGTACATGTGTCTATGTGATTGTACATGTAGGGCTGTGATTGTACATGTGCACCACCACACATGTGTTGTGTGTCATGGATGCGTGTGTGTTGCATTCATGCACACGTATTGCATGGATGTGTGTGCACATGATAATGATGATATACATTATTGATATACATTATGTATATTAACATTTTATCCATCCCATTGATACCTCTTATTTCTACATCATATTTCTACATCATATGTACACATCATATTTACACATCTTGTCAAGTTCATCTTGTTAGTATAATGCTTTTTTTTACACATTTTATTCATCATGCATGCCTACTACTACAGGAACAAGCGCAAGTGGTCAGGCCCACTTCAGTATGAAGACAAGAGCAAAACACTTATGATGTTGCCTACAGACATGGTGCGGTTGTGTGTGTGCTTGGGTGGGTGGGTGTGTACAAGGCTATGTGTGATGGTTTATACCTGTGTGTGTGTGTATACGTTTGTGTGTGTGTGTGTCGTTATGCACATTGACAAAATAGCATAAACATAAACAAACACAAACATAAATGAATATAAATACACACAAACATAAATAACCATCAACATAAATACACACAAACATACATGACCATCAACATGAATACAAACACACAGACACTGGTGTGGGATAAGAAATTCAAGCCATTCGTGCAACTGTATGCCAATGATGAGGACAAGTTTTTTGCTGATTTTGCAGCTGCATTTAGCAAACTGCTGGAACTGGGTGTACCCTTTGAGCAGGCACCCAAACCTGCCCCTGCGTGATGGAGCATACTGGTGTATACCTGATGTATGGAGTATACTGGTGTATGGAGTATACTGGTGTATGAAAAGCCTCATTGTTAATGAAGCCTACATGGAGCCTGTGTTTACTCATGGAGCCTACAGTTTCATAAAGTGCCCTATGTAAACAGGGCCCCTGTGTATGCAGGAACGGGGCCCCTGTGTATGCAAAAAGAGCTTGTGAGCTAGAGTGTTTTTTTGGGTTGGCGTGTGCTGTGACCAGGAAGCATGCTTTTGCTGGTGTATGTGATGTGTGTGTAGTTTGGGCATAGGTACGTGTACAGGGTATGTGTGTGCAGGCGTCTGTATGATGTCTGTTCAAGTGTGTATGCACGTGACGTACACCTCCATCGATCAATCATGCTTGTGGCTTTAATATCGTGTAACATCAGGGTAGTGAGTATGGTGTTGAGTATGCAGCACATGGTCAACTGTTGATGTGTTGTGTATGCTGTGAAACTTGTGTATTTCTCCTGCTTTTGTGTCGTGTAGACCATCAAGCGCCAAAAAGAATACGCCAACTGCCAGTTGCAAACGCACCAGCATCACACACCTACCCCCATCGCATCCCATCAGCAGCGAAGGCTTCAGTATATGGATCATCTGATCATCAAGTGTACTTGCAAGTTGTAGCAGAGGCAACACGTGGGCCCTGATGCCGTAAAAAACGTGCCATCTTGTAGAGCATTAAGCATTGCTCCATCTTCCCACCAACTTTATCGTATTGCAGTACCACTTTGATCCAAATGATGATCAGTACAACAGCACAGCAGCACATCAACAAGTGAAGCTCATCCCTATGGCAGCACCATCACCATCAGACGTGGCGGGCGATGACCGTGCTGCCAAAATCAAGTCTTTGCTTGCCACATACTATGCAGATGATGCTGATGGCCGTGCACCAGGTATCATCATAACCCCTTCAACACACATGTGGCATATATGGATGACACATGTTTGTGTCGCACTCGTCATTCATCGCACCATCCCTCCCATGCAGGACACCCCCCCAAATCCCCAAGTGACCTCGATGCGCCATCCTTTGACGTGGAGCGCTTTATTGACAAAAACCTGCATGCAGTATCCCTCCATGATTTACAGGTGTGCCGGAGAGGGTGTGCGCAAACCATGTGCCTGTGTGGTGGGTGGTGGGTGTATGCACGGTGCATGCTAGCTACCAATGGTGCTTTGTATCAACGACGACTGTTTATCTCACATGAGCTGTGCACCACACAAGTAGTTCTCATAATCACGATACAGTACATCATAATCCATGCACACATGCTCACATACACGCACATGCACACTCTCCATCATCATCACCATCACAGGCAAACAACACCACATTGAAAACAGAAATTGCCAGCCTTGACAGTGATATGCAGCTGCTGGTGTATGAAAACTACTCCAAATTTATTGTTGCAACAGACACTGTCAAGGCTATGAGGCGCAATGTGGAGAGTATGGACACCCGTATGACAGACCTGCAGGGGCTTATTGGTGTGTGTGAGGATGTGATGGTGTGTTGGTGTGGGTGAGGATGTGATGGTGTGATGGTGTGAGTGAGGATATGATGGTGTGATGGTGTGGGTGAGGATATGATGGTGTGCTGGCGGTACAAGGGGTTTGTACACGGGTTGCAGATCAATCAACCATCTCAACACACTTGTACACACCAATAAAACCACCTCGACGCACACCTCAACAAAACCACCTTGCACACCGACACAGAATCAGTATGTAGCTGCAACAGTCAGGTAGATGCCCGCCTCAAGGAGCGACGAGCCCACATCGACAGCCTGCAGCGTGTGCGCAGCCTGTTGGCCAAGTTGCAAGCTGTGTTTGATTTGCCAGTGAAAATGCGTGCTGCACTGGATATAGGTGCTATTGAGGTGATGGTGCAGCAGTATACTGAAGTGCGACCCGTACTCGTCGCCTTTCAACACAAGGTGCGGTAGGTGGATATGGATAGGTACTGTTGGTGTAAGTGGATGGATATTTATGTGGGTAATTGGTCAGGGGGGATGCTGACACACACAAATGTGTGTGTGTGTGTGTATACACACTGGTATATGCATTGTACACCCGTACTTCATACCCAAACCACCACCATCATCACCCAAATCACCACCCAAATCACCACCCAAACCACCACCCAAATCACCTCCCCCCCCCAGGGAGCCTTTCGCAAAATCACCACCGAATCAGATCAGCTCAAACGACAAGCAGCCCACGCCCTCAAGCAACGAATCACCACCCACCCAGAGGAAGCTGCCGACTGTCTACAGCTCATGCAGCAACTGGGTGAGCCCCTGGACCACTTACGCGATGACTTTATAACGGGGGTGCAAACACGGCTGGATGGGTTGCTGCAGGTGGCAGGGCAGGTGTTGATGGCTCGTGCGGTGGCCCAGGGGTTGCTTCCGGAAGGCAGTGTGGTGGAGAAGGTTCCTGCTGAGGTGGCGGGGGTGTTTGAGGGGGAGGGTCAGGGGGAGGGTAACCTGCCAGGGGTATGTTGTGGGTGGGGTTGGGGGTTGGGGGTAATACTACCATGCATTATACATACACAAACAAATACACTATCATGTATTATTGTGCACACATACACATACAATCACACACATACCATGCAATCACGCACACACAATCACACACACATACAAAACCACACCCATGCACACAAAAAACCACACCCAGTTTCTCAGAGGCATCAATTCCCTCTTTCTTCATGAGCTACAACACACAGCTTCAGTGTTTGCAGAGGTGTTTGAAAAGAGCCCACGGACACGCCTTGTCAAGGTATGTTTTTTTGGGTTTTGGGGGGGGGTATGTATGTGGGGTATGAATGTGGGTTGTTTTGCGGGTTATGTATGTGGATTATGTATGTGGGTTATTTGGTATGTACCACCTCTAGGGTTTGTGTCATGTGTACAATGATGAGGTAGGTGATAAGGTAGACCCACCTCACACCCACCTCAACACCCACCTCAAAACCCACCTCAACACCCACCTCAACACCCACCTCAAAATCCACCTCAACACCCACCTCAACACCCACCTCAACACCCACCTCAACACCCACCTCAAAATCCCTCTACATAGATGGCACGTGAGGTGTTTGCGCGCTATGTACGAATAGTGCGTCGTGCATGTGCTGATGCAACCACACTCAAGGCTGCGGAAGCTGCTGGAATCACCACCATGGGGGCACTGAGGGACCCCCAGGAGGCATTGCGGTGTGTTTTTGTTGGTGTTGTTGTGATGGTGGTTATTGTTGTTAGTGTTGTTATTGTTGTTGTCTTCCTGTGTTGTGTCTGCCTGAGATTGTGTATGACATGTGTGATGCTTCATTACCAACGCAAACACACTCACACACACTCACGCACACACACACACACATGTATATTCATGTATATCAATACGTATATCAACCCCCCCCTTGTGCTCTCAGGTCTGGTATGGTCGACAGTGACTGGGGGTGCCGATTGGTTGTCAATGCACTGCAGATTATACATCAAGACCTTCCTAGGCTATCTACATGCCTTCCAGAAGTTTCACCTGGGGACAGGTGTGTGTGTGTATGTGTGTGTTTGAGAGTGTGGTGTGTGTTTGTGTTGTTGTTTTTATGTTGTTTTTATGTTGTTTCATGCAGTATGGTTGATATACTGTTGAATAGCACAATTGTATTGGTACGATTTGCATTCCCTCCACATGTACTTATACACACACACACGATTCGCCCACCCGCACACAATGTATGCACCCACCCTATACCCTGTACCCACCCACCCCCACCCAATGTACACCCCCACCCACCTTATACCCCCCCCACACACACACACCCTCTACCACACACAGGGCATCAGAAATTTTAGAAAACGTGGTTCGTTACCACATCACTGCATGTTTTGGTGCACTGGAAGAACGTGTGGTGGCCTCGATCAGCACTACCCTGGAGCAAGCACAACACATAGGCAATCGCAGAGCATGTGCTGCACAATTACTGCAGCTGTTGGTGGATAGTCGTAGTGCAACACAGACCACACTGAAAGTGGGGGTGGATGCCTTGCTGGGGGAGATGAAGGTGTGTGGGGTGGGTTTTTTATTGGGGGGGGGGGAGGGAGGGCTGAGGTTGTGGGGGGCTGGGGTGGAGGGTACAGTGTGGAGGAGGGACAAGGGGGGGGGGGGGTGATGCATGTTGATTGTGTTGTGCGCATTGGTATTGGTGTGTTTCTGTCAGGCATGCATACACATAGGGTACACATACATGCATCTGGAACACCACCATGCCATCAACAACCCAGACACGTACCCACAAACACATTCAAAAACACACAGGTGTATGAACAATGCTCATGGCTGATGAACACCTGGCAGGGCGATTTCCCACATGTGGTTGCTGGTCAAGTGCGACAACTCCTTGCGCAAACCGAACAACGCGTGGCCGCACTTGCCGCCACATGCCAGGGGCCTCAGGGGAGGCCCGGTGAGGGGCGGGCGGTGCCGGCTCCACAGGGCCCTGCGCCCGTGGCACTGGATGGTGCGGTGGGGGACCTTGCGAGGGAGCGCAGTGGGGGCCTGCAGGGGCCCTCTGTGTTTGGTGGGGCCCGCACAACATCCTCGAGGTAGAGGAAACACACATATATTGTTGTTGAGCAAGTACTGTCTTTGAATGTACACCTCCCATACACACACACCCTCTTACACCCACACGTTCCACCCCCCCCCCAACCTACAGTCATGAGCACCACGACCCCACCCATGCATCATCCTCATCATCCACCCCAGCCCTCCCCCAAGAACCAGCCCCCCCCGCAGCCCTCCTCATGCTAGCCACCCTGTTGCGCTACATGGCACACACCCTTGTGCAGCACTTGAGTAACATTCATGCTGCAGGGCTGTTGGGGTCACCTCGTGGGGAGGAGGAGGGTGGGCGGGGGGTGGGGGGTGGGGTGGTGCCCACTGAGCTGGCAATGTATGGTGTGAATGGGTGTTGTATGTGAATGGGTGTTGTGTTTGTGGGTGTTGTGTTTGTGGGTGTAGTATGTGTGGGTGTGAGTGTGGGTGTGGGACACACTCGATGCCTCTCCTGACAAGGCCTCAACCCCCCTCTACAGGTCACTAGCACACACGTCCACATCATTGTTATCGCAATACATAGAGGCACATACACGACGTGTGACGGTGGTGTTGAGGCGCAGTATGGATGCAATGGACTGGTTGCATGTATGTGGGGGGGGGCGACTTTGTGTATGTGGTGGGAAGGGGGGATGTGGGGGAGGTATATGTGTGTTGACTGGGTATATGTGTGTTGGGTGTCCAAGGTATGCCCTTTTACAACACACAATTCCCACCACAAACACAACCTCCTGCACCACAACCATTTCCAACATGTTCCACCATTGATAGGCAAAGGAGCCACGCGCGCCTCGCCCAGTGTGTGATCTCCTATTGGAGCGTCTTGGGTGCTGTCAACAAGAATTGAATGTGCTGGTACAAGCAGCACCACCATCATCACAACAGCGCAGGTGGAGAGAGCGTGTGGGGGGGCGGGTATACACATATATTGCTAATAGCACAACATGCACATCTAATGCAAATAACACATCGTCACATGTCTCAACAGGCCTGTTGACAATCGTGGTAGCAAGGCACATGTGCTCGAGTTCTCAGCGCCAGTGTTGCTTGCTGGTATGTGTGTTGCTGGATGAACGTGTGTGTTGCGGGCGATATGTGTTGCGGGATATGTGTTGATGGTGGTATGTGTTGCTGGTGGTATGTGTTGCTGGATGAAAGTGTGTGTGTTGGTGGTGATGTGCAAGGTACCCCCTTAAAGTTCGCATGTTTCCCCTGCACACACAATCCCTGCATTGACACCCACACAACACACAACACACTCATTGTATGCGCACACACAGCACTGACCCGCAATGCAATGCACGTGTTGCAAACATGTGTGGAACAGCATGTGTTTGGGCGACAGGGGTTGCAGCAGCTGCAAGTGGATGTGGCATATTTGGACATGCAATTTGGCAGGTATGTTTGTGTTGCCTGCGTGACACCCACATGACGAATAGCAACAATGAATACTTGCTGCAACCATATGGTTATGCCATCCCCGCACACACAGGATGTTTCCAGAGTTGCAGGCCACAACAGCACTGCATGCAGTGTTGGAGGCTGGCACGGCATGTTGTAAACAGCCAGTGCTTCTTGAGCAAGTGGTGGTGCAGCGCATTGTGGCACGAGCGGTGCAAGAGCTGCACTGAAGGAGGGTTCCACACAGGGGAACCTTTCACATTTTTTTGCACAACTGCCCATACATCCGCACATTTGTTCATGTACAATCATTCAGTTAAATCCCACATACCTTCGTAATCCCACATCCGCCACAAGCAACACACGCATTGGTACCCGGGGACACGGGATTGCAGTTACCTGGTCCCAGCTTCTGCTTATTTCACCAATACCACCCACGTCTTTATCCACAACAGCCACGCCATTCATTTGAGACCACACGCTGCTCCCCAGCAACCGGCATCTGTTGCAGCCCAACAACACAGCATCAGCCTTGCCCCCACTTTCGACTCTAAAACACCATGGGTTGCGAATACGTATGTCGTTGCAAACGATGCAAGCTCAAGCCAGATCATGCGCGATGTGGACGCACGGTGACTGGGGTTTCCTTGCTCACCAACATCGAGTCCCACACCTGTGGCGACCTGGCAGTCTGTGGTGACTTTTTCTGCAAGGAGTGTTGGGCTATTTGCCGTGTCGACCCCAACCACCACATCTGCAAGCCACCTGGTATGAGAGGGGTTGATGCAGATATGAGGGGGGAGTGGTGGTGCGGTTGGCACATGCGCACATGCTTTTCACACACACACAGGTGATGCTGGTACGCTGACACCCGAACACCTGGAAAACATCCAAAAACGGGTAGAGGCTCGTCGTGAGGGGAAACGCCGCCGTCGTGCTGAACAGGCCGTGCTGCGCGAGGTACGTTGTTGTACATGCAATGCTAAATGGGCAGTATACATGCACATCCACCACCCAAACTCTACACACAGATTGCACGCCAGCAAAGTGGTGAGCGTCCCAGCAAACGCAGCCAACGATCCATAGAAAAAGCAACCGCCACATTGGGTCGCATCGCACAAGAAGAAGAAGGTGCCCCTTCCCCCGAGGAGCCCCCCTCCCCCGCCTTCCCCCCCCACACGCATCAGGCATTCCAACAAGCACCACCACCCATCACGCAGCAGTTTTCCACCCACCTTGATGCGCTTGCAGACGCAGCTGCTGAGGTAGATGCCAATGATATTCCTGCACCTGGTATCAAACCAAAACAGCCACGGGGGGCCAATCGCCCGATTTACGAGCAGGCGGCCAATTCGGGATTGCCACCTCGTAGCAGGGGGGATCCAACACCCAACACACGACGATCACGCAAGAGTCGTGAGGGGAGCAGCCCTGCAGTGAAAACTGGTGGTGGTGGTGGTGGTGGTGGTGGTGGGGCAGTGGCGGATGTGCAGCCCATGTCGGATGTGCAAGCATTGGCAGCATCGTTGGGCATGCCACCCGCAGTTGGTATGTTGAGATGTGCGGTACAGTTGTTGTGTATGTGTGTACACACTCTCAAATACAGTGCGTCCTTGTGTCATCGCACACCCATCACTCGCACATCCATCAATCCTCCATACCCATCACTCCTATGACAGAGGCATTGTTGACAGAGTTGACATCCCTCCCACCAGAGGGGTCACGGCTGGTACACGTGGCCAATATGATGCACACATCTGCTGCGCAAATTGTCAGGTATGGGTTTTATTGATGAAACGTGCACATGTATGTGAATACAAGTCACATGGATTACACAACCCCAAACATGCATGTGAATATATGAATATGAACACATGTAAACACCCACACCCAGTTTGTCATCGCTCGTGGGGGTTGAAGACTATGAGGCATGCTGTACAGATGCTGTGAGTGTGTTGGCAATCATGCGGCAGCTGGAAGCACGAATGTTTCAAGCACTCGAGCGACAGGGCATTGTGTTGCAGCAACACACACACACCACCACAGCAACCGATGCAGCCACGGATGGTACTGCAGCCAATGGGGATCAATTGCCAGTGTTGGATGTGCCCCTGCAATTGGTGGTGCCCATGGTGGATACAAACGGGGTGGAGGTGGTGGTGCAGCCTCAGCAGGAGCCAGTCAAGCTGGAGGTGCTGCCTGCTGATGCAGTGCTGGCAGTGGCACCGGCAGCAACAGAGCTGACACCTGCGCCCGAGTTGCGGCCTGCGGTGGATGTTCAGATGAGTTTTTAGTGGCGCTATTTTGACATATCATATGCTATACCACAGCACGACGATAGTAACAGTGTTCAAGGTGTATATTACTAGTATAATACTGTATTGTATGTTATGTGACCCAGAAGGATTGGGACATCGTTTCAACAGGCTGCTTGTGCGACGTGGCTCTTCAAACCACCATGCTCCGAATCTCTGCAGTTCAACTATAACATGTGGTGTCTATCATGAACGACGAGGCCAGTCGTAGGCGTGATTTCGGGGAATCTTGCTCCTCACCTGTGGCTGTCAACCCATTTTTTAGTGTCCGCAAAAGGTATGCGGAAAGCACTGCAGTTTCAAAATACACGTTTAGGTGCACTCCACCAATAGTCGCTGCCGCCACATCATGCCTTGATGCCACCACATCATCAACAGCGCGGAGTTCAACCCTTTTGCTGCCTACCGCCCTCGAGGGTCGGAGAATTGGCACAATGCTGGGAGTGTATCCACTACATCCTCATGGAATGTTTCATTTGGGAGCCTCTCCTCGGCACCGTCGGGTGTCATCCGGGACCCCACTGTCCATCGGCCCTGCCTGGCAACACGCTCCTTGTCCCTCGATGATTTGCTCCACCTAGATGATGAGGGCATCGGTGCCTCACCTGGACGTGGTGGTGGCAAGGCAGCACCAGTACGTCTTGGGAGCGCGCCGGCATGCATGGAGCGCCGACCTGTGGGGCATGCAGAACAGTGCCGTGTGCAACTGTTTCGGAGCAGTAGTGCATCTGTGGAGTATCGTCATACAGCCTCCGTGCCTGCTGGCAATCAACTCCGCAGTGATGCTTCACTGGAGGGGAGTGGTCTGTACAGGTTTGTTTCGGGGGGAGGTCAAGAGTAGATGGGATTTGTTTGTGGGGGTGTAGATTGGGTGTTTGTGTGGTGTTTGTATAGGGTTTCCACCGCGCACCCACAGGTCTACGAGTAGTGCGTTGTATCGTGTACGTGGGAGGAGTATTGAACCGCCCCCCTCCATTCAAGAAGAACGCTGAGTAGGTAGTGTCTTGATTGACCTGAAATTCAATTGTATTTGTGTAGCATGAACACCACGAACAGAGTTGTTGGTATATTCACCCCCAGCACTTTTTCAACACTTCTGCCAAACCTAGTGCAAACACACCAAGTCAATAACAAGTCGACCTCAACGTAGCAGCCCAGAAAACATGTATCGACCCAAAACAACACAGCCTTGAACGAGGATTAGTGTGCCATCCTCGAGCAGCCATTGTGGTCTCACAACGCAGCAGTAGCCGAGAAGAAGATGGATTTGTGGACACCATGGATGATACAACAAGATTGACACGCACCCATTCCATGGTATATTCTGCAATGCTGGACGATGGGTCACCCCATCCTGGACGCTCCAGCAAGCTGTACAAGGCAGCAATCGTGAGCATAGTCTTGTTGCTTGCTGCCATCGTCACGGCAGCTATTGCCATACCATTATCCACTGGTATGAGAGGGTGTGCAACTCTCTATACTCTTGCAACTCTGGGCATCATCATCCACATTTTCGCTCCCCCATGCACGCGCAGCATCTTCGAACAAAGCATCTGCAAGCGTGTCGGCACCGTATTCACCAAACGAAGCACCAGTGCAATTGCTAGCAGCGCCAGCACCAGCACCAGCAGGGTCACGCAAACCATCGCCAGTGGTGATCACTGTGCAGGGCAGTGATGCCAAGCTCAAGTGGTCGCGAGTGACACAAGCCATGTTTGAAGAAGAGTATAAGAATTGGAAAGGTTTGTGGGGGGAAATTTGTGTTTGTGGGGGGAAATGTGTGTTTGTGGGGGGAAATGTGTGTTTGTGGGTGGTCTGTTTATGATTGTTTTTGTGTTTCCCCCCCAAGAATACTGATGCCAAGAAAAGCAAGGTGACCAGTTGTATTACAAACAACTAGTGTGTACGTTTCCCTCAACACTACACACACTACATTCCCACACCAGGTCGTGGCATCAAGATCAACCTGCAGCTCACCTCGTCCCGCCTTCGTCCAGAAACCCTCCCCACCGTCTACACCCCATCCAACATCCAATGGGTGGAGACCAGTCAGGCAGATGGCACCCTGTTGGTGAGCAACCTCACAGAACGATGTCGGTATTCCCTACGAATACCACTGGGATTGGTCATGTGGCGGCAAAAGGCGAAATTGTTGGGGTGGCCCGAGGGTAATCTCACACTTCAGGCATTGGTACAACTGGCGGGACCAGATGCGGGATGGAATGCCGTCCCTGGTGCGCTGCCCGACTTTGCCAACCAACCGTTTAAATATGGGCATGGCAATCCTAATGCAAGCAACAGGTACGTGTGGTGCTGGGAGGGGAGACGGTGGGGGGAGATGGTGGGGGGGAGATGGTGGGGGGGAGATGGTGGGGGGAGATGATGGGACAACCATGTGTGGGTCTTTATACAACCTCACAGGCACGCACCATGCACACAATGTCACCATCCCATCCACCCCCACCCACAGTGGACGTGAAATCACCATTGCCACCATCTACTCCATCTTGGGGAAACCAGTGACTGAAAACCTCACAGTGGCTGATGTATGGGCAAATGCAACACAGCAGGGGATGCGGCAAATTCAACGATCTGTGACACATTTGGATTTTCATGATCGCGATTTGTTGGAGTTCATGGTGGGTGGGGGATGTAGGGGTATTACGTATCATTGCACACCACACACCATTGCACACCAAACACCATGTACACCACTCGCACCTCTACACCATAGATGTGAATTCATATTCATACACACAGGTTGAAAAGGGTCCCAGTTACTTGGATGCAGCAGTCACATATGAACCAATGGTAGTAGAGTTTAATGAAGCCAATGGAACATTCCTGAGGGACAATTATGGGGATGATTTTGCCTTTGTTTTCCCTGCGTATGTGGGTGAGGGCCGGGTGGGGTTGTGTGGGTGGAAAAGAGTGTACTTGTGTGGTTGAGAAAGGGTGGGGTTGTGTGAGTGGAAAAGGTGGGGGGTGTTGTGTGGAAAAAGGTGGGGTTGTGTGAATGTTGAGGTGGAGAAATGCGGATGGTCGTGGTATCTGTACATTGTATTACAGCATAATTCATGCCCATAATAATAATAATAATGAATTCCCCAGCACACACACACACATACACACACACATATATATATATAAAACCAGGGATGGAACGTACTAGAACTTTCACACACACACACACACCATTCCCCCCCACACACACATCCCCCCCACCCCACACACACAGGGATGGAACCTACTGGAACTTTCACCCCCACTGTGTATTAGACCTGGCCCCCTGGAATCAAAACCTGACAGACCCAGACTTGCTTGATGCTGCTCAGGTGTATGTGGAGTGGACATCAGGTAGGAAATGTGAGGGGAGAAGGGGGGGAGGGGTGGGGGATGGGGTGGGGGACAGTTTGGAGACACGTCATAGACATGTACAGATAGACATGTACGCACATACACACATGTAGACACACACATAGACATGTACATACACACATAGATACACACAGCACCACATGCACACACTGCACAATGCATACAGACAACACATACACTCCTCATGTACACACAACACAGGTCCAACAGCACAACAAGCAGCACCAGTCAATGGGTATCGTGCATATGACCCTAGTGTACCGTATAATGCACCTGCTCCTAGTGTACCATATCAGACACAAGTGACTGAGGCTGCTGGTGCTGACCCAGTGAAGAATGAAATCAATGTACCACGCCTACAATATCAGGTGTGTTGTGGTTGGTGGGTGTGGTTGTGGTTGTGGGGGTGTTGGTGGGTGAGTAGGGGTGGGGGTGTTGGTGGGGGTGTTGGTGGGTGGGGATGGATGTGGTTTGTGTATACAGTGTTGTGTGCATGTGTTTGTGTTTGTGTGTGCATGTTCATGTGTGTGTCTGCATATGTTGCTATCTGCACATACACAGCACTAGAATGTACATTGTGTACACTTGTACCCCCCTTTAACAACCAACCCCACGACAACCGCCCGCTCCCAACATCACCACCACAGGACACGAATGTGGTGTTTGAAATCAACAGGATGTGGAAACTCGCCAAGAAACCAGTGCTCGTGTGTATGGCAATTGACACAAGCTTATCAATGTCGGGTACCAATGACATGCAAGATGTGAAAAATGCAGCATTGTCATTCATACAAAGCATGACTGATAATGACTACATGCGGTTGTTGCGGTTTGACCAACATGTGGGGGTCATGCAGTCAGGTATGTGTTGGTGGGGGGTGTGCGGTGTGTGTGGGGGGGTATGTGTGGTGTGATGTAGTCTATGCATACGTGTTGTGCATGTGCTGGTAATGTGTGGACAATGCAACCATGTGTGTTGTACATGTGCACGTTCCTGTGAGTGTGTGTTGTACCCACCCACCACTCACCCACCTACCCACTCCCACCCACTCCCATCCACCCATCCACCCGCTCCCTCCCCAGGCTGGATGCGTGACACCCGACAGGAAATGCAACGTGCAGTACAAACCATGCATGCCAGTGGTAGAGGCAGTGCATTATATGGCACCCTGGTACAGTGCTCTGATTTTCTCCTACAGCAAATGGCATCCTATGGTCCGGGGGTGTTTAATTATGAGGTGGTGATATTGAGTGATGGGAATGGAGATGATTACTTGGCGTTGAAGAAAGATCTGGACAACTTGGTGCGGTTTATACAGGAGACGACGACGGTACGTTGTGTTTTGGGATGTTTTGGGCTGGGGTATTTTGGGGTGAGTGATGGGGTGTATTATGGGGTGGGTGTTGGGGATGAGGAGTGTGGTGCTGGTTGCACATGTGTTGGTTGTGATCTGCATGCACACTGTCTGCATCCACCATTGTCTCTGACTTGACCATGCATGCCTCACCTTCACCACCATACCCATTTGTGACTGAAAACACCCCCCCACACACACAGCTCAACAACCTCACCTCCAACGGACCCCTCCCCCTGCATGTGTATGGCATATTATATGATACTGGACTTGATACTGGTTTTTCAAGGTCGTTTTTTGAAGACATAGCCAATCAGACATCAGGAAAGGCGTATCCCTTTGCCAACCAAACCAGCCTGCAAACGATTTATGAAGAAATAGCATTGTACTTTTGAGTGAGTGTGGTTTTTATGTGTGATTTTTATGTGGTTTTTGTGTGATGTGTGGGTTCAGTGTGGGTTTGTTTCGTTACCCATGCTGTGTTTTGTTGCCCAAGGAGCATTTGTTATGTATACATGTGTTGTATGTGTTGTTCGTTTGTGTTCATTGTGTACTAGCTCCACATTTCTCATTACCATATTGATGCAGTTGCCACAGTATCTCGTGCGGCATTGTATGTACCACATTTGTATGCACTGTTGTCTTTTTCTTTGTTCCTTTGCTTTGTGTACACACGTATATATGTGTACACATGCAGGCTATAGTCCACACAGAACACCATGGTGTATGCATGTGAGTACCATGTTTTCATACACACGTGTTGACCATTTATTTTACACACTATGTTGTGTAACATACACATTCCTGGTGCTGATCAGTGTATCATCATGAGAAACGCACATGAGATACATTTCCTGTGCTATATATTCCTGTGTGTATACTGATAACAAAGTAGGAGTTGTTGTTTCAGGCAGACTAAAACAACAAGGTTCACTAAAACAACAAGGTTCACTAAAACAACAAGGTTCACTAAAACAACAAGGCTAAAACAATGCAAAAACACAACAATGCTTGTGCTACTGTTTTTAAAAAACACATGAACACAAAACAAGGCAGTAGTATTTGCCTGCCTTTGACTATGAAGGTGAAAACAAAATTGGGGTACAAAACAACAAAACAACAACCTCTTGTGTGTGCATGTATGTCCTCCCCAGCACACACACACACCTCCCCAGCACACTCACCCACCTCCTCAGCACATGTCCTTGAGCATGTTTTCAGGGTTGATATTGCATAGTGTGTAACATGATAATAGCGGTGCATTAAGCTTGGGTACAATAGAACTGCCCTTGCCCCAGCACTTGACACACTGCGCCTGACATCGCCGTGTGACATTGACCATGCTGTTGTGAAAGTCCACCTGTGTGGTGGTGGTGGTGGTGCGTGCATTGAATGTGCGTCTTACACAACACACCACTGTTCCACCCGTACATCATCGCATAGTGCCACATGGGCTCCAGTAGGACTGTTGTCGAACATCACCTCCCCTCCCTTACGGCACTTTTTAGCCTCTGCTGCGATGCGTTTGCCACTCATCTCTCCCACAACCCCGCGGGCGATGGCAAGCTGCTGCTTGCGGTTGTTGACGCTGTTCAAGTCATAGCAACCCCACCATATGGGCACAGGTGGCCTGTGCACACAACGCTCCCATGTGGTGAGGTTGTTGTAGTGGCACAGTGCTAGCCACAAAGCCTGCGTCACGCTGGGTGCCTCTTGGTAGATGTAGTCGATGACATCCAACACAGACTGGTTGGCACGGGTGACCGGCACTAATACGGCACGGCATTTTTTTACGGTATCAGGCGGCATGATCGCCGCCGCATTGATGGATGTGGACGCGGCCAGGAGCACGAGAAATATGCTGCACAATGACATCTTGATGTCTAGAGTCGTGCTATTGTCGTCGTCGTTGTTGTTGTTAAAAAATAAAAATAATAATATTGATTGTGTGTGCTATTGGAATGTGTGTGCCTTTAATCATATGAAATATAAAATCACGCATGCAAAACCACCAACTGCAACCTACGCAACCTACGCTGCCGCCCCCCCCCCCCCACCAGGGTGCACCTGCCCTCCCGTAAAATAACACAGCATCCAAAAGAAATACACCAGCAACGGTGCTGCCAGCGTCAAGTCACGCACCATCAGTTGCCTGTGGTGCACCAACAGTGACGCTGGCGCCACACGCCTGGTCAGCAAGTACATGATGCGACTATGACACTCAGTGTGATACAGTACAAACGTAGAAATGGCAGCACAACACAGAATGATTAATAAACACACAGGGCGGCACGGGCTCGCAGGTATAAACCCAGTCAATTGTGCATTGCTGGTGAACGACAACACCGTTTGCAGTATGGTGCAACATCGCTTGGTAAACACCAGGATGCGTCCACAGGATGGATGTGTATGATGCTGTGCAACATGCATACACATGCCACGCGGTCCTGCAACCACCAACGATGTCACGATGACGGCAGTGACAATGTGCACCAGATGCAGGGGTATCCGCTGGGTGTGAAAGAGGGGAAATATGAGCAGATTAAGAACTGTATATTGCAGCAGCTGTGGCATGGATTCACATGGCCATCCACTCAAGCCAGTCAGGAGGAGAGATCCCTCGGCGAGCACAGAATTGATGTTGAGCACTGCATTGAGACGATTGCGGGTTTTGTAGGTCACATGGAAGAGGATGAGGTAGAGGCATGCATACATTTGTATAGGTAAGAATGTAAATGCCAATACTGTGGGGTTGGTTTTGAGGAGAAGGTTGGAAGCATGGGACATCATGTGTATGAAAACAGTGCACCCAATACCTGCTACATGTTGACGCCAGCCAGCCATTTGTTGCCATGAGGTGTTGCGGAAGCGCTGTGTCTTTCCCCATAAATCGCTGCAGACCTTGAGGGATGTAAGCAGGCGCAGGGTGGCGCCCACACGATCCCACCAAGACCTTTCTAAGAGAAAGCATTGTTGGTAATCTGTGTGGGTGTTGTGTGTGCATTAGATGGTGTGCACTAGTGGTGTGCATTAGTTGGTGTGCAATGGTTGGTGTGCATTAGATGGTGTGCATTAGCTGGTGTGCACTAATTGGTGTGCGCTAGTTGGTGTGCAGTAGTCAGAATCAGTTGCTGATCATGCACACAAGTCCATTCTCAACAGCAAAAGCATGCATCAAACATCCATCAAACACACACCACGTTCTAGATCCGGACTGTGGCGTATGGCAAGCGTGACTGGATGAAGGTACGACCTGTTGGAGGGTGAGGAATTGTAGGATCTGGACGAGTACACGCACGTCATGTCCAGCACACTACCCACCAGATGTCCTCCACTACCAGGCCACGTTGCTGATGCGCCATCCTGCATGCCGATTGTACTGGAATTCCGTGTCATGGGTGAATAGTTAATTTGCCCTATATTAGCTTTTGGTGGGTGCATGTGGCGGCACACGTGTGGCGTACCAAATGCCCTACAACTACATACCACCACGCCACCTAAACGATGGCGAAGCGGTGGGCACTAGAACGACAATGAGTAGCCGATGGGTCAACAACCCGACACTCTATATAATGAGTGACGGTACAGAAACAACAATCAAACAATCTGATCAATCAATATCAAACAAGTTTCAGCATCAACAACAACATACACCCACTACACACCCACTTGCACGATGGCATCGACCACGATGGCGTTTCCTATTGTCGTACCCACCTGCCGTACCAGCCGACGAGCACCAAACCGCCGTGCAGTTCGCACCACGATCAAGGCCATTGCAACGCCTCCGAAGCCATCTGCCAACGTGTTGGACGCAGGATATGCACTAATCAAGTGCAACCTGGATGCCATCGGTATGCTCTCCACCCTCCCGTTCATGCGTCCTCGTGGATGCCCCCAATCCAACACACCACCACAACAGTACCCAGTCACGTCATTACCCTGCCTGATACATGGCGTACCGTCGTGCCTGTCCCCTGCACCCACTACTCGAGCGATCTTGAGCTGCAGCTCTTCTCCTGGCTGTGTGCACCACGCAGCATCACCAGCACCGGCAGTACACTTCCTCCCCTTGGTTTGGACGAGGCAACAGCACGTGCCCTCATTGATGCTGGCCTGACTGTGTATGCATCCTACTTGTACGTGATAGATGGGGACCGTGGCATGTTGTAGATACGTACCCTCTTGAGGTGTCATCACTTTATGTTGCTATCACCCATGCACAAACACCACCATCACTGTCATATTCCCATCACACAGCGTACCGGCATGTCGCAGTGTGGACACCCTTGCAGAGCTCAGTCGCATTTTTGTGGTGTTGGTACTGGCTGATGATCAAGAATGGGAGACTATAAATGTTGCAACACTGCCCGACGCAGAGGATGACATGGTGGCCGGTGTGTGGTGGGATTGGGGATTGGTGTGTTGATGAGTGGTTGGTTACTGAGGTGGGCGAACACAACCTCAGCATGTGTGTATTGCATGTGTACACATACACATACACCGCACAATAACACAGTGGTACAAGATGTGTGCCGCGACAACCCACTCTCTCGTATGGGACTTGCTGCTGTGCGTGCCCTTGCCCGATCCCCTGCATGGCATGCACGCTTTGAGCTGGTGCTCTGGAACATGATGGCTGGCATTTTGCATGAGCAGCATTTCAGTACGCGTGTTGTGTTGGTGGGTGACAGTGGTGGTGTACTAGTGGTGGTGGCAGTGGTAGATACGGGGATGATGTCTGGGGTGTGTTGTGGTTGCTATGATACATGTACACGCATGCACATACATGCATATGGTTCCACTGACACACCATGCACATCCTCACACCCGTGCCTAACACACGACCCTCTCCCCCTCCCTCACACGCAACCCCTCCCTCACACAGAGCATAGGTATCAGCAGAATGGAACGCTGCCCACTGTGGAGGAGTGGTGGCCTGTACGCCGTTCTGGGGCTGGTGGGCTGTTTGGTGCTGCACTGGTAGAGCATGCACTGGATATGGAGCTTCCGGAGAGTGTTGTAGCTGATAGCAGGGTCCAGCGCATGATTGAATTATCTGGTAGGTTGTGTTGTTTTGTGATGATGTGGGTGCGGGTGGGGGAGTTGTTGGTTGTGTGTGTGGAGATGTTGGTCTTGGTAGGTATAATGTGTTTTTCCATACATGAGCACAACCAACCGTGTATGCGCTCGTTCCTCACATGTATCCATCAATGCCATCAACCCCTTGGTATATCCCTCGCTCTTCTCTCACACCCATGTTTCTTCTCCCACCTGTACCCATGCTCACACACACTTGCAGGTGAGCTGGTTATGTTGGGCAATGACTTGACAAGCCTGGCCAACAACATCAAGGAAAACCGACCCATGATGAACTATGTGCTGCTGCTCAAGTATGTGTGTGAGGGTGTGGAGAGTTGCAACTCTGGGGTGGTTGCATATGGGGCGCTGTGTTGCAAGGTGTGTGGCCGCTGTTTCATTACGGCCTTTGCACACAGGATGCTGCACTGCTTGCCGCTGGAAGTGGCTGTGGAGATCACAATGGCCAAGTTTCAGGCCGCAGTGGCCGAGTTTGATACACTGGCAGCAGCAGTCGAGGCAGGCGCTGGGGATGCAGGTTATGCGACGATGCTGCGTGATTATGCCAGTGGGTTGCGCGCAATGGTGGCAGGTACAGTGATGGTGGGCAGCAATGCAATGCGCTACAAGCAGTATCAGGTGCTGGATACTACACAACGGGCTGTGCGCGTGGAGGTGGAGTGGGTGTGAGGCCCCTGGTCACAACACCCTTTTGTACAACATATGATTTTTGTGTATACTGAGCAAACACGTTTTATTTACGTTTCATTTTCATTCGTCAAGCCCATTGATTGCGTGCAAACGTAAAGCGATTCAGTCCACATGTTCACCACATCACAGCGCTTGCCGTCACGCAGTGCATGCCCGTCGCAGACATCATCATGTAGTCAATCATCAGTATTCCATGTGCACAAGCGACCACGCATTTGTCACAAGACTATCAGATGCGTGACTGCAGATGCAGCAGTGCAGGCCGACAAGCTCACCAAGTCGGATTTGGTTGCATACCTCGCTGCAGGATGTAAACCTCCCTCGCAATGGCGGTGCGTGGTGGTGTTTGGGTGCATACGCCAAGTGGGTTGCATAATCACCTAATCACCACCGGCCCCGCAGCATCGGCACTGAGCACGAAAAGCTTGGCTTTTCACTCGACACCAGCAAGCGTATCACCTATGAGCAGATCCGGGAGTTGCTGCTGAAACTGCAAGACAGGTGTGATGAGGGGTCACGCCCTACAACCACGCACAACCACATGCTGATTGGCCATTCCCCACCTGATTGGTTATTCCCCACATAGGTTTGGGTGGCAGCCAGTCATGGAGGGTGATTACATAATTGGATTGACAATGGATGGGCAAAACATCAGTCTGGAACCAGGGGGTCAGTTTGAATTGTCAGGGGCGCCGTTGCAAACCCTGCATCAGACTTGTGCAGAAGTCAACAACCACTTGTATCAGGTACACAGTGGTGGTGTGGTTGAGGTGGTGTGTGTGTGTGTTTGAGGTGGTGTGTGGTTGAGGTGTGTTGTTGTTTTCAGTGTGTCATTGTTTTCAATATGTCGCACACTGCCCCCTGGTCCTCCACCAAAAACACACACACTCAGGTGAAAACCATTACTGATGAGCTGGGTGTGTATTTTCTAGGGTTGGGTTTTGATCCAATCTCCACACATGATGAGGTACCAGTGATGCCCAAACAGCGATATGGGCTCATGCGCAACTACATGCCAACACGGGGGGAGTTGGGATTGGACATGATGTTTCGCAGCTGCACCATCCAGGTGTGTTTTGGGGTATTTTGAGGTATTTTCAGCGTAATAGTAGCATATTGTTTGGGGTATTTTCAGTTGAATGGTAGCATATTGTTTGTGCATGAATGAATTGTGCACATGTACAGTGTCCATGTGATACATATTGCATTATTGACAACTTCATGTACACCTCGCATCTCCCCCCTCCACCCCCACCCACCCACCCCCATCACACCACACACACCCACATCACTACCCAGGTCAACCTTGATTTCCAAAGTGAACAAGACATGGTGGAGAAATTTCGACTGGGGCTTGCCCTGCAGCCCATAGCCACTGCATTATTTGCCAACAGCCCATTCAAGGAAAAGAAAAAGACTGGGTATCTGAGTTGGCGGTCACATGTATGGACAGACACAGACCCAGACCGGTGTGTGTGGGGGGGTGTAGTGTTTTCTGGGGGGTGTAATATACTGTGTGATGGGGTGTGTGTACTGTGTTGGAGGAGTTGTGAGGAGGAGTGTGTGAGGAGTGTGTGCACTCTGGAACCCTGTATCACAACAAAAACAACAACAGTGGTAGTACATCACCTCACCCATGCACCTCCATACAAGTGTGCTCGACAAGTATCATCACTCACACACACACCCCTTCTCCCCCCAGGTGTGGTCACTTGCCCTTTGTGTTTGAGGATGGTTTTGGGTTTGAGCGATATGTGGACTATGCACTCGATGTGCCCATGTACTTTGTGTATCGCAATGGAACCTACCATAATGCCCTGGGTCAGTCATTCCGGGATTTTATGAAGGGACAGCTGCCTGTACTGCCAGGTGTGGTGTGTGATGGGTGGGAGTGTGGTGTGTGATGGGTGGGAGTGTGGTGTGTGATGGGTAGGAGTGTGCTGTGTGATGGGTGGGAGTGTGGTGTGTGATGGGTTGGAGTGTGGGGTGTACTGTGTGGGAGAGTGGTGGGTGGGTGGTGTGATGGGTAGGAGAGTGGTGGGTCGATAGTGGGTTGGTAGTGTTGCTGGGATGTGTTGGGGTGTGTAGTGGGTGTACCATACATTGTGTGTGTGCGTGGTATCCATCCTTGTACTCCCATCCACCCACATGACACACACACACACATGGCACACACTTACCTCAGGGGAGCTCCCCACCCTCAAGGACTGGGAGGCACACCTCACCACCATCTTCCCTGAAGTGCGCCTTAAGCGCTTTTTGGAAATGAGAGGGGCGGACGGGGGTCCCTTTTGGCGCATCTGCAGCTTGCCGGCAATGTGGGTGGGGTTGTTGTATGATGCAGGGGCACAGGATGAGGCATTGCAGTTGATACAGGGCTGGACAAATGAGGATATACAATACTTGCGTGATCAGGTATTATGATGGGGGGGGGTTATAGGGGTATTCTCTATTCTCTATTCTATTCTCTTTAAGGAGCGGTGTTGTCTTGTATATAGTTGTTGTATGTATGTGTTGTTGTGTGTATATTGAGTATAGTTTCCTGGTGTGTATCACATCATCATCACATAGTACCAATATTGTGACAAGCAATACAACAAATATTACAGGTACCAGTGACAGGGTTGCACACACCATTCAAGGGCACCACAGTGCAAGCCATTGCCAAGAACATGCTTGATATATCAGCACGGGTAGGTTGCTGCTGTGAGTGAGGCGGGGCATGGGGAGATGTGTTGTGAATTCTGCTCCATGAATGCACTGCTCCACCTGGTGTACTCGTTTTCCCCTCAGGGATTGGTCGCACGAGGGCATGATGAGGTTTCATTTCTGCACGAATTGATGGAGACCGCATCCAGTGGACTTACCCTGGCAGACAAGCTGCTTGGCCAGTATGAGAATGAATGGAATGGGGATGTGACATGCGTGCTGGAATCAAAACGCATGTGAGGCGGGGAACCCAACCCTGCCGGTGTGTGGGGGAAGTTTTTGGGATGCATTTTTGTCACAGTATTTCCGTGTTGATTTAGACACAGCCATCACTGATCCACTACATAATTGGTAAGAGCACACAGTTTACAAACCATCTTGCTGCATCGTTGCTGCATCTTGGCACACTGTATTGCGCATACCGCACCCCGTCAGCATCGCGTGTAACCCGTGCCAGCTGATCACGCACGCACGCACCAATGATGGCGCCTAGGACCACGGAGTGGCACGACCCTCCAGAAAACGATGAGGCCATCGATGGCACTGCCCGTCTTCCCCACCTCAACGCCCATCACAAGCCCCGTAGTCACGGTAGAATGCTGTGATATGCTGTTTGAGCAAATTCATACACGTTGACAGCCACCATCTTGTTGTGATCAACCATCAGGCCTGTCGACCGCCACCGAAGCTGAGCCCCTCACTGCACGCCACAACCGCACATCTGCCACCATGGAGATCATTCTGGATAGCTCAGAAGATAACTCATCACGCCCCAACCTCCGACCCTTGCGGTATGCACCATCCTGACGTAAACTGGTGTCGGCTAGACCACCCATGTCCCCCATGCACAGGCCTGCACAACCAGCCACCCCCAAAGCCACATCAAAGACATCGTCCATGTTTACGCCTCGTAGCCTGCGTATGGTTTTGGGGGAGCTACTGCAAGCAATGACGCCTCGCAGCCGTAGAGCAGGAGGAGGGGGGGGGCGCTTTGCTGGTATGTCGGGTTCACATCGCTGTGTTTGTGTGTGACCATGTTGTCTCACTATACGTTACGCAGTGACCGACGTATTTGGCAACAATCGAAATGCATGCCAGCACTCCGCAAATCAACACACCGCAAATCACACACACCACAAATCAACACCCCCCCCCCTCACATAGAGTTGCATGGGGATGGTGTTGAGGTTGAGGTGGGTGCTCGAGGCAGTGAGCCCCCTGCGTATGAAAAATTCACACCGCCATACACTGGTGATCAGATCCTACCATTCACTGCTACTAATCCCCATTGGCAGGTGTGTGATGGTTGGATGTTGTTATATAAGTGACGATAATGATAATGATGATGATGTGACATGATACACACCCAACAGCACCACAATCATGAGCAATAAACACCTCCTCAACCCCCTTCTCAACCCCCTTCTCAACCCCCTTCTCAACCCCCTTCTCGCCCACCCTCTCACCCACCCGCTCACCCACCCTCTCACCCACCCACCCACCCAACCCACCCACCCAACACAGCAACCCATGGACCTCAGCCCCCTCCCACCAAGTACCACCCTCACCTCAGCCACCCCACATGCCCCACCAACGCCCCATGCCATCCCCTCTGTGTATGCTGGTGCTGCAGTGGACAGTCTCTCTTTACCACCCGTCACACCACGAGCAGCAGTGGTAGAGTTGCAGCCAGTGAGTGAAACGGGAGGGGTACCTGGAACGGGGTTGAGCGTGCCCACAACACCACAGGTGTGTGTGTGTGGGTGTGGGTGATGCGGTGTGGGTGGAATTTCAGTGAGTTACATACCATTCCCCATGTGTATTGTCCCTCATGTACATTGTCCCTCATGCATATGACCCCTCATCCATGCTTCCCTCATGCATACATACTTCCCTCATGCATACCATCCTCAGCAGTCCACTGCATGCCCTCCATCGCATGCCCTCCCTTCACACATGCATCCTCCCTCTCCCCAAACAGGCACCCACCACCCCTGCTGCTCCTGCTGCCACCACTGGGGCCAAATTTCGCTACCCCTTTGCCCGCCGTAAACGTCTTGCATGGGGTGGTGCACTTGCGTTTGCTGTGTATATTCTGGCTACAATTGGTTATGTCATTATTCGCAGCATGTTTACCTTGCCACTCACGTATGTGTATGGGTGTTGAAGGGTGTATGGGTGTCGGGTGGTGTGTGGGTATGCATGTGCTTACTGTGGGGGGCAAAGATTTGATATTGTTCATCCTGCAGGCTGTTGTACCTTGTGTTTATGTGCGCACAGTACACTGCACATATTACACATCACACATCCACATCTCCACACACAAAACAAAACACACAGGGGTGGGTATATGTTTTATGGTATATTCATCCTGGCATTAGAAATGTTGGGTGCAGCATCTGTGTTTTCCTATGGTATATACATTTGCTGGCTCCCTGCACACAAGGATGATATACGCATGGTGCGTTAATGGTGATGCCGCTGTTGCTTGGGGGTGATGGCTGTGCTGCTGTGATCATCACCTCATCATCCATATCTATTCGTGTTTCCTAATGCACCATTCCATTGTTGCTCTCCACACTTTCATTTACATTCCCCACCCCTTGCCACATGCCTTTCTGTTGGTACACATCACCCTTTTTCCCACTTTCCCCCCCGCTTTCCCCCCCCGCTTTTCCCTCACAATATCCCCTCACACGTTTCCCTCACATGATTCCCTCCCCCACACACACTCTCCCCCATTGTGCAGGATGACAAGGGGGTCCCCATTTCCCGCCTGCCCTATGTTCTCCGTGTGGTGGTCCCCTGCTACAAGGAACCCCTTGATGTAGTCAAGGCCACTGTGCAGGCAGCATACGACGCCCCCCTGCCTCATGGGTGTACCAAGTATGTGTATCTGTGTGACGATGGTAAAGATCCTGAAAAAAAGGCACTCATGCATTCCTACAAGGTTTGTGGGGGAAGGGGTGTGATGGTGTGGATGTGTGTGAGGGTGTGTGTGAGAGGGTGTGTGTGAGGGTGTGTGTGAGGGTGTGTGTGAGGGTGTGTGTGAGGGTGTGTGTGCATGTCAAGGGGTGGTTGTGGGTGGTTGTAATATTATGCTATGAATGATGATTATATATTGTAAGCATTATGACATCCATTGTCTCACATCTCTTTCAGACTCTCTATGTACACTCTCTCTATATACACTCTCTCTATATACACTCTCTATATATATACACTCTCTATACACACTCTCTCTCTATACACACACTCTCTCCATACACACACTCTATATATACACACTCTATATATATACACACTCTATATATATACACACACACTCTCTATATATACACACTCTCTCTATACACACTCTCTATGTATACACACTCTATATATATACACACTCTATATATATACACACTCTATACATATACACACTCTCTATATATACACACTCTCTATACACAAACACAGTCGAGGCATATGGTCTACGTTTCTGGTCGTCAACGCAAACCTGGTGAGATGAATGGGAAATCAGGCAACATCAACAACCTGGTCAATTTGCTTTACCCACCTGGAATGCCTGTGCCACTGAATGAAGTGATTGCTGTGTTTGATGCTGATCAGGTTTGTGCTGGTGGGATGGTGTGGTGTGTATGTGCGTATGTACTGTATGTATTCACATGCATGTGCGTATGTACATGTTTGTTGTACGTGTGTGACCGTAGCTGACTGTGAAAAAGCAGCAACATCAACATCGACACCTACTCCAATTACTGCTGCTGTTGTTTTCAGTCACTGCATCATGTTGTTTTCAGTCACTGCATCATGTTGTTTTCAGTCACTGCATAATGACTGGGTGCCACAAGCAAGCCTGTCATACATCATACATCACAACAAAAGCACCCACCCCATGCTCCCCTCTCATTTCCAACCAGGTTGCCCAAAAGCAGTTTTTCACTCGCATGGTCCCCCTGCTGGATAGTGGTGATGATGTGGGTATGGTGTTATCACCTCAGTTGTTTTACAATGTCAATCTTAAGGCTGATATATTCAACCATGCCAATACACACTTTTGGAACTACATGCAGGTGTGCGTGTTTGTGTGGGTGTGGGGATGTGTGGTTGGGTGTGAATCCGAGCAACTGTATACATCACACACCAATTTCATACAATAAACATCCCCATCAAGACTGCCCCTTGGCACGCACCGTTCCCAAACAACACACACACTTTCACCTCCTCACACCCTCCACACTCACCCTCCCCACTCACCCTTCCCACACCCTTCCCACACCCTACATAGATTGGATATGATGCTATTGGTTTGATCAGTTGTACCGGCACCAACTTTCTAGTACGTTCCGCTGCCCTTGTGAATGTAGGTGGAAGCCCAGAATACACCCTCACTGAGGATTATGCACTGGGTATGGAGCTCAAGATGAAGGGGTGGCAGTGTCGATATGTAAATGAGGCACTCGCCATAGGAGAGGTGTGTTTTTTTCTTTTGTGTGTGTGTGGTGTGGTGTGTGACGTGGAACGGTGGGTGGGTGTGGTGTGTGATACATGCAAAACACGCACTTGCTATGCACATGCATTCACACTGTCCCCTCACAACCACAAACATGGTTTTACAACCCCCCCACACACAACTCGTACATACACACAACCCACCCTTGTACGCCCCCCCCCAAAAAACAAACAAACAGGCCCCTGAAGACATTCGAAATTGCTTTCAGCAGCGTTCTCGTTGGTGTAAGGGCCACTTTCAAATATTCTTCTCCTCCAAGTGCCCCCTACTGCAACCCAACTTGTCCCTGGGCATGCGTTTGTTGTATGGGAGCACCATTTTGTCATATATGGCTTGTGTGATCAATACCCCAGTGTTTGCCATCATCCCTGTACTCACTGTGTGGTAGGTATGGTGCTGTAGTGGATGCAGGGTGTATGGTGGTGTGTGGTGGTGGTGTACTATGATGGTGGTGTATCCTGATGGTGGTGGTCCCATCACCCACCATCACCCAATGCTACATCCCAAGCACACCACCATTGCACACCAACGTTGCACACCACCACTCCCTCAGGTTTGGTTGGTTTCCCATTCTCATTAATCAATGGGCTGCCATAGCAATCACCTTTTACTTTGGTGCCACTATGATGCTTGTCTACTATTTTCGCTCAATGTCTGACATAAAGCACTTGTGGTTTTCACAAGTATCCAATGCTATATTGTGGTGGGCATATGCAAAAGCAGCATGGCGTACGACTATTGGTACGTGCTGGGGGTGAGGAAGGGGGCACACAATACACTACATGCACACATTGCTGTACCCCACACTACAAATGTATATGTTACCTTTGCACAAAAGGCACCTGATCTGGCACATACCACCCATATTCACATGCACATTCTATGAAACCCCCCCCTAACACACACACACACACACACACACACACACATGCACACACACCTCACCCCACTACTATAGGTCGATACCTTAAGGGTGGCATTGCATTCAAATCCACACTCAAGGGCGTCAACGCCATATCCAGCTTTTTTGCATGGCTTGCGCAAACCTCCTTTCGTGATGTATGGATTCACATGTTGACGTTTTTGCTGCTGGGCATTACCATCATCACTGCTATTGTGACGGCTGTGAACAATGGGGGGAATGTGTATACACCCCAGGTAAGGTGTGGGTTGGTGGGGTGGGGCAGGGCAGTGTGTGACTATGGTGGTCTTGTATTGGCATGCCCTTGTATTGGTATGGTGTTGTATTGATGTGGTGTTGTATTGGTCTACATTGTAGCCCACTGTGACCAAGCAAAGGGTTCTGGATCCCATACATACATCCCCTCAACTACCTGTTTCAACACCCAACACAAACTTGCCCCCAAACCCCTATACAATGCAACCCCACCCCCACCATACAACTCCAATTCCCCTCCCATTGCACCCCCCCACACACAATCACCCCCCCTCACATCAAATCACCCCCCCCTCGCACAATCACCGCCCTGCACACACAATCGCAACCACACAGCTCATCAGTATATGCTGGATGGTGTGGAACATCGCCCCCTCATGGCTCGTCCTCCACTACACCTATGCTGAACGTCGACTGTTGTTCCCCTGGTTGTGCCGGGGGCTGATGGTGCTTGTATTTACCGTGGGTGTTGCTGGTGTGTTGTTTATTTGGTTGCTGTTTCCCCGGGCGTACAGTTATGCAACGGTGCTCAGCATGACCCAGGTGTGGTTGTGTGTGTGGTGTTGTGTGTGTGTGTGTTTAAGGTGGTTTTGTTGTGCATTGGTTTGTGGGAGCTGTTTTGTAGTACCTCTCTTGTATCTTCATCTTGTATCTACATCTTGTATCTACATCTTGTATCTACATCTTGTATCTACATCTTGTATCTACATCTTGTATCTACATCTTGTATCTACACGGTACATACATGCCCTCATCAACGCCTTTGCAATGTCCACCCACCCACCTCCACCCATTCCCCACTCACTCCCCCCCCCAAACACACAGTTGTTCTATCAGAGCCAAGCGAGTGGCATCCTCCCCCCCACTGTCCCTTCCACCATCACCCAATGGCGTGGAGACTCCCAGCTGCAGGATATGGCGGCCCCCTTTCTCAACCCCACAGGGGGTCTGTACAACATTTCCCTCGAACTCTTGCTGGGTATTGGACCACAGGCCGTGTCGGGCATGGTCAACAGCACGTTGACTGGGGTGAATGGGACGTCTACATTGAAAGGGTTGGTGGGGAATGGGACGTCCTCATTGGGGGGGTTGTTGGGGAATGGAACACGTCGGCTGCTTCAAGAGGTGGGTTAGATGGGTGGGGTGGGGGTGTGTGGGGGGGGTGCATGTGGTGGTAAGGGAAAATGAGTGCATAAAGGTTTGGTGAGTGAAGAGTATCACATGCATGCATTGTACATATACAAACATGATATTGTACATATTGCCATACAATGCTCACCACAAACAACAACATACACTTCTTTTATACATGGTATACCACCCCTGATCCATACACTCGTGATACACACATTGTCATACACACATTGTCAACAGGATGTGTGTGGTGTGATGGGAGCACCCTGTGAGCTACTGGGTGGGTGGTGGATGAACATGGGTGGTGGGCTATTAAAAAGCACCTACAGTGTTGCATTCACAACCACACTGTTGGCATGGAGCTTGTTGTCGTTCCCACAGGTGTGTGTGTGTGTTGGGGGGCCATTGTGTGGTACTGGGATATGTTGTACATCCACTTGCAAACCTCCTCATGCAAACACCTCCACGTACACATACCCACCTATATCCACACCTACATACACACCAATATCCCTCACTCATACCCAACTCATACACACCCATTCCCACACACACATACCACTCCCCCCCTCACACACACTCCCCCCCCGCATACACACACTCACTCAGGAGTATGCATTTGCTGGTTCCACTGCTGCTGTGCGTGACAACATTCAATGGGGTGCGGATTACCTCATGAAGGTGTACACAGGCAGCACCACACCTGGCAATGCTTCTATTGTAGTGCAGGTAGGGTGTGTTGTGTGGGTGTTGTGTGGTGTTGTGAGGGTGTTGTGTGGGTGTGTACGCATGATGTACATACAGATCATTATATACATTGAGTACATTGTATACATACCTACTTTCTATATAATACGTACACACAAATCACTCTATACATACATACCACAATGTATATACACAGGTCGGTGATGCGCTGCTAGAACCATCCTATTGGGGTCGACCTGAAGATCAAACAACTATACGCCCTGCAGTGGGTGTACAGGTGGGGAATTGTAGACGTGTGTGTGTCTGTGCTGTGGGGGATGACTGTGGTGTGTGTGCATGACATTGTGTGTAGAACAACGCACTCAACATCAACACACTCAACACCAACACACCCAGCACCTGTACACTCAACACCAACACACTCAATACATCCCACACCAACACACTCAACACACAGTTGTGGCAGGGTGGTGTGGATGTCACAGCAGCAGCAAGTGCAGCACTGGCAGCAGCAGGCAAAGCCCTGGACACCTTCAAGTACATAGAGCGTGCAGATATCATGTACAGGTACTAGGATTTGGAATGGTGTTTTTGAGTGGTGGTTTGGAATGGTGTTTTGAGGGTAAAGGGAGGGGGTTTGGGGGTGGGGTTTTTGAGGCCTGAGGTGTTTTGAGGCCGGAGGTGTTTTGAGGGAGGTGTTTTGAGAAAGGATGCAGGGCGGGAGGAATGATAACACCCCCTCCTCATTGACACACACCCCCTCACCCTCATTCACTATCACCCCCTCACCCTCATTGACACACACAACCCCCTACCCTCCCCCAGTGCTGCTTCCTCAGCAGTGACCCTGTTCAATGATACCACTGCTGTGTACAATGCTACACTTGCCAATTTTCATACACTGCAGAATTCCACCAGTGTGTATGATGACCTTGCATGGTATGCACGTTTATGTGTTGCTGTGTGTGTACTTTTTGTGTGTGTGTTGGTGAATGTGTGTGTTGGGGTGATTCTATGTACACATTATATATGTGACACACATGCGCATATTGACACACAGGGCTGCTGCATGGAACTATTATGCCTGGCCAGACAACTCGCCTGCAGATCAACTGGTATGTTGTATACTAGCATGTTGTATATACTGCTGCATGCAGTCATGTATATGTACACCTACTCGTCAACAAGTTCTTTTACCACCCACACCCTCCACACACCACCCCCACCCCCACCCCACACACACCAACAGAAACGCCAATCCCTGCTGCTGGATGCCTTCAGTTACTATGTTGCACACCTGGACAAGGAAATGAACACCACCCTCGACTATGTATACGACTGGAACAGCGCGTTTTGGGCCCTCAACGTCTTCCTGGTGCAAATTGAAGACGTTCCTACTGCACATGACCGGGCGCGCTCCTTTCTACAAACCTGGATGTGCAGCAAGGATTACTATACAATCAAGGGACGTGCGTTTAATGCCAAAGCACCCACATTGGGGGCAACGCTGAATGCAGCATACCTGTCGGTGCTATATAGTAAGCTTGTGGAGCGGACTGGGGAGTATGGGCGGAATGCTGATCAGTTCAAGTGTTGGGCGCTGTCACAGGTGATGGGGGTAGGGGTGGGTGATTTGGTGGGTGGTGTTGTGTCGTAGCTGAGGTGTGTTTTGTGGAATGCATCATGCCGTTGACCATGCGTGCTTGACCATGCATGTTTACCATATGTTTGACCATAATGTTTGACCACATATTTGACCACGTTGACATCACCCATGACGTACAGGTTCGATACGTGCTGGGCGACAATGGCCGAAGTATGTGTGTGATGATGGTGTGGGTGTGTAGTTGTAGGTTGTATGCCGAGTGAGCACATGCTGCGCCAAACCATTGTACACAACATACACATATACATGCACACATGCACAAATTCATGTATCACACATTTGCTACAGGTATGGTGGTTGGGTATGGTCGTCGTCCTGTCAAGCGTACACAAGATCGTGGTGCTGCATGTCCACCACCTGGACGCATGTGCAATCAGGTGTGGGTGTGGGTGTGGGTGTGGGTATTTTGTATTTGTGTGTGTGTTATTATGTGTAGTACACGTGCCTGGCATACACACACTTGCTTCTGCATACACACACTTGCTTCTCCATACACCCCCCCTCACCCCAACCCCCAACCCCCCACACAGGTCACTGGTCTTCTGGCACCCACACCAGATCATCGCCTGCTTGCAGGGGCCCTTGTGGTGGGCCCTGACACCATCACTGATGAGGTGGAGGATTACCGCCCCTCTCGTTTTTCACAAGTGGGGATTGATAATAATGCTGGGTTTACTGGGGCCCTTGCAGGTAGAGTGTAAGGGGGGTTGTATGCATGTTTGTTTGTATATGTGTGTGTTTGTGTGTGTGTGTGTGTGTGTGTGTGTGTGTGTGTGTGTG
>VFQP010001147.1_pt1 | contig 38274 bp, 30 predicted proteins | sample 3512351 | NCBI WGS metagenome assembly VFQP01 (sample SAMN10412372, study PRJNA504923) | tailings metagenome | isolation source: Relicate 1 Philex TSF1 revegetated site | place: Philippines: Tuba, Benguet | collected 2017-08-29
TCCCTCTTTTACTTTTCTTCGAACACTCTCACATAATCCACTTCCATTTTCTGCGGCCAGATGTTTTCTGCTACGCCGCGTGAACCACCCCAGTTACCGCCAACGGCGATATTGAGAATAAGAAACATTTTATTGTCGAATGGCCAGGCCTCATAGCCGGTGCCGTCATTGTCGAATGTAAAAAAGATCTTTCCATCCACGCCGATCTTAAGTACTTCTTTATTCCATTCCACGCTGTATACGTGAAACTTTTCAGAAAGATCCTTCAGATACACCGAATCCGATTTCTGCGTATGAATAACGTGGTTATATTTCTTACAATGGATAGTGCCGTAAACCATTCCCTGGTTATAACCCACATGCTCCATAATATCAATCTCTCCATCATCAGGCCAGCGAAGTTTTGGCACGGAAGCCAGCATCCAGATCGCAGGCCATGTGCCTAATCCTTTCGGCAGCTTTGCCCTTACTTCCACTTTCCCGTATTGCCAATCGCCCTTATTTTTTGTAACAAGTCTTGCTGAGGTATACTTCTTTTCTTTCCAGTCTTCTTTTCTTGCTTCTATCGTCAACACACCTTTCGCCACTCTCGCATTCTCTGTTCTTCCAGCCGTATAGTATTGCAGTTCATTATTCCCCCAGCCATGTCCGCCCACTTCAGCCGTCCACTTTGTACTATCTGGTAAGCCCGTATAGTTGAATTCGTCAGACCAAACCAGCTTCCACTTCTTTTCCTGTGCAACTGCAGCTGGTCCCCAAAGAAAGCAAAGAGTCAACAGAGAATAAAGAGCCGAAGAGGTCATACAAAAAGGCAACGCAAATCTATTTCGCATGGCTAAGAGTTAAAAGAGGATAAAGAGTTTAATAAGAAGATAAAGCTAATAAAAAAAGAAAGAGTGATCAACATTAAAGCTGACCACTCTTTCCACTCTTTAGCCTTTTTTAATTCTAAGCTTTATGGGAAGATACCCAGTTCAGCATAGCTGGTAGCTACTTTGTTGATGGCAACAACGTAAGCGGCAGTACGCATGTTGGGGATATCAGGATTATTTTTCCATTCGTTCATGATTTCGTGGGTGGCGGTGATCATAGTTTCTTCGAGACCGCTGTATACGAGGTCAACCTCATCGGCGCCGTGTACAATGTATTCTCTTTCTTTTGGCAGCATTTTTTTGCCGGAAAGATTTTCCATCTGGCTAACGATGTGGGCGTTCATGTTTTCATTGAAGCGTTTTTCCATACGTCCGTAGCGAACGTGGCTCAGGTTCTTGAGCCATTCGAAGTAAGAAACGGTTACACCACCAGCGTTGAGGTACATATCCGGAACAACGATGATTCCTTTTTTGGTGAATATTTCATCAGCTTCAGGAGTGAGTGGTCCGTTGGCTGCTTCTCCGATGATCTTTGCTTTTACGCGTGGCGCGTTTTCTCCATTGATCACGTTTTCGAGAGCAGCAGGTATGAGGATATCGCATTCCAGTTCCAATGCGTCGGTATTTTTCGCGAGGTTTTTAGCGCCCGGGAAGTCGAGTATTGAACCGGTTTTTTTGCGGTGGTTGAATACTTCATCCACGTCAAGACCTTTTTCGCTGTAGATAGCGCCTTCATATTCTGCAAGAGCAGTGATGATGGCTCCGGCATTCTGGAAGAATTTTGCAGAGTGGTATCCCACGTTTCCGAGGCCTTGTACCACGATGCGCTTTCCTTCAACGCCAACGCTCATTTTTAATTTTTCCATTACGTCCGGCATGTTACACACTTCACGCAGACCGAAGAATACGCCAAGGCCGGTAGCTTCGCGGCGTCCGCGAACACCACCCTGAGATACAGGCTTACCCGTAACGCAACCGGCAGCATCGATCTCACCGGGGTGCATGGTTGTATAAGTATCGAGGATCCAGGCCATTTCGCGTTCGCCCGTTCCGTAATCAGGAGCAGGAACGTCAGTACCTGGTCCGATAAATTTTTTCTTGATCAGTTCTGATGTATACCGGCGGGTGATCTTTTCCAGTTCGAATGGAGTGTATTCACGCGGATTGATCTTAATACCGCCTTTGCCGCCACCGAAAGGAACGTTTACGATAGCGCATTTGTAGGTCATGAGGGCTGCGAGGGCCATCACTTCATCCTGGTTCACTTCCGCTGCGAAACGGATACCACCTTTACAGGGTGTTTTATGATGGGAGTGCTGAACACGGTAAGCTTCTATTACTTCAATGGTGCCATCATCCCTTTTCACCGGGAATCTCATGCTATAGATCGCATTGCATGCTTTGATCTGTTCAAGAATACCTGGATCCCATTTAGTAAAACCTGCTGCTTTGTCGAAACTTTTCTCAACAGCGTTAAAAAAACTGTAATGCTTTTCTGACATAATTCAAATTTTTGATTTTCGAATAGCAATCGGACGGCAGACACTTCTATTTGTGCTGCGCGTGTTTAAGTAAAAATTAAAAAGTCAAAATTCAAAATGGTAGTCATTTGAACGGTGACTGACGAAAGCCCTTTGTTTTATCTTTTATTTAAGTCAAAAGTAAAAATTCAATAGTCGAAATGACCTACTCTTTGACGACTGATATTTTTACTTTTTACTTGTGAATTTTTATTTCTCCAGTTTACTGATCTTTCTGTCCAGCCTGATCAGATACAGGAACAATCCAACAAGTATCGTCGTCATTACTGCTATCACCACATAGATCCGGCCGCTGCTGCGCATGGTTTGCTCAAACCCTGACACTTCGTTTACCTGTGCCTGAACCGCGGTGGTGAAAGTGAGTACTATAAACAGTGAAAGCAGTGATTTTATTTTTCTCATGCGTTCATTCTTTTTTCTTTTACTAAACTCATCCTTATTTTAAGTGTGGTGATCCAGACACCGAGCAATGCCCATCCGATGAATGCGGGGTATTCGACCATGCGCATTTCAGGTATCACGTCCTTGAAATTCATGGCAGGGTTTCCTTCCTGCCCCGGGTGCAGACTTGGCAGCAAACGCGGTACGATCCAGATAGAGGGAAATAACATCGCATAAGCAAATATGTTGTACACGCTGCTGATGCGTGCGCGTTTATCCATATCTGAAATGGAATCTCTCAAAACCAGATAAGCGAAATATATCAGCAATGCCACAGCGGCTCCTATCAGTTTTGGTTCGCGGGCAAGAGCGCCGAATGACTGGAATAAAGGGTTGTTCGGATCAGCCCATGTATAGCTCATCCAGATCGCGCCGGTAGCATAACCCAGGAGGCCGAATACGATTCCCATCACAGAATACTGGCGGGCGTATATGTCGTATTTGAGATTGAACGTGCGGAGATAACGGACGGAGTTCACAACAGATACGGTGAACAAGGTCATCATTGCCATCCACATACCTACGTGAAAGAACAGGTTGCGGCTTGTTTCTTCCAGTGCCGGAAGATTGGGGATCTTAACAGTAAGGCCTTTAATAAATGTGAACAGCAGTAAAACGATACAAAGTATTTTCCACCACCACTGCGCGAATGTATTTTTCTTACGGTTCATTGGTTTGTCTTTCAATTAGAAAGGAGGCCTAAAAGTGCACAAAATTAAGGCGGCCCCTGTTAATACCGGATAAAATTTCCGTATCGGGTAAATTCTTCTTTAAAAGTCAAAAGTAAAAAGTAAAAATTCAAAAAGACCGGCTGTTTTCTTGAATTTTTACCCTTTACTTTTGACTTTATCGCTAGTCTTTCCAAAGAAAGGGGAAAAGAATTACAGAAAGGATGATCACCATGAAGTCCAGCGCCAGCAGCAACAGCACATTGTCGGCGTGTATGGTCAGAATAGGGTTGAAAGCGGCATTGGAGATCTTCATCAGCAGCAGTAGTTGCGGGATGATGAGCGGGAAACCCAGAACAGCCATGATTGCCGCATTTTGTTGTGCGCGGGCAGCGATAGCTGCGAGAAAAGTAAAGATCAGACTAAGACTCCAGCCACCCAGTAAGACAAGCCCTATAAATGCCCAGACTTTTACCATTGGATTGCCAAAGAACATCGTAAAAAGCAGCAGGCTGAGCAGGCTCATCAACAGCATCAGAGCGGAGTTGAAGATCAACTTTGCCAGTACAAAATTCCCGGGTGATGAGATCGAATAGAAGTAGAGCATGCGGCCTTTGCTTTCCTGCATAAAGCTTTTTGCGACGGCATTTATGCAGATAAACAGCTGAATTACCCAGAAAAGTCCATTCCATACATGACTTTCCGGCTCGTCAATCGCCATAAAAAGAACGAATACGGTAGCTCCGATATACAGCAGGATGCCATAGAAACTGTACTGCTGGCGGATCTCCAGCAACAGGTCTTTCTTCAAAAGCGTATATATCTGACGGAGGGAGTTCATTTACAGCGGGCAAAGGTAGAAAAGTAAAAATTCAAAAGTAAAAATTAAAAAATAGACTCTACCGGATGGTCAGTCATTTACAAACAGCCGGAGTCTCTTTTTTACTTTTTAATTTTTACTTACTTGTGATAGCAAATCCTGCATCTCGGCTCATACACGTCGGTCGCGCCCAGCATAACCTGGTCTTCGTTCGGGATCTTTCTGTAGGAATAATTTGCGATATGGCCGCATACCACGCAGATCGCATGAAGTTTGGTCACGTAATCAGCTTTCGCCAGGATAAACGGCATTTGACCGAAGGGCTTGCCGGTATAATCCATATCGAGTCCGGCAACGATCACCCTGATACCCCGGTAAGCCAGCTCATCACATACATTGGGGAGTTCATTATCAAAAAACTGTGCTTCATCGATCCCGATCACATCCACGTCCTGGGCAAGCAGGAGGATTTTTTGCGAATTGTCGATAGGCGTTGACAAAATAGCATTTGTATCATGCGAAACAATATTGATCTCGTCATACCTGATATCGATGGCAGGTTTGAAGATCTCGACCTTCAGGTTAGCGATCTTCACTCTTTTCAGTCTTCTGATCAGTTCTTCGGTTTTCCCGCTGAACATTGATCCGCAGATCACTTCTATCCATCCGCGGTGTTCTCCGCGCAGGCTGGGTTCGATAAACATTGTTAAGATTTTAAATTCCGGAACGCGTAATCACTTAATTGGCAAAGTGTTTGTAATTTTAGTGACGCGAGTAAAAAGGTCAAAAGTAAAAATTCAAAAATAAAAACACGAAGATGGAGTTTTGAATTTTGAACACCATGATGATGTGAGAACTCAAACGAAGCGCAATGGAACGAATACAGGCACTGATATCAAAACTGAATGAACAGGCGGAACAGGGAGCAGATACAACCGATATGCTCGCAACTGTCACGCGTTTACATAACGAACTACTCAGTCTGCAATCGGCCAAGCGGACAGGAGCATCCAAAGTGGCTGTTGTAATGCCGGCAGGGGTTGCCGTGCAGCAGGCACCTGCACCCGCGGTAGTAGAAAGAGAGCAGGTTCAACCAGTTGAGGAAGTAAAACAAGTGCCGGTTGCCGCTCAACTTGTTGATGCTGGTCAATATGAACGATATGCGCCACGTCCAAAGGAAAAAGCGATTCAACCGCAACCGGCGGTAATTCAAGAGCAGCCTGCGGCAACGCAGGTAGAGAAATTTGTGGTCGTAGAAGAAAAAACAACCATCGCGTATGCGCAGCAAACTTCCTCACAACAGGCATACCAGCAAACCTCCCAGCACGAGATCGTCAGCGATCCGCTGAATGAAATCCCGACTCTTTCCCATCAGGTAAATAAATCTGACGAATCGATCAATGATAAACTGAAGCAGGTGAAAACCGAGCTGGCAGAAATGTTCAAAGACATACCAGTTAAGGACCTTCGCAAAGCGATTGGCATCAATGACCGGTTTGTATTTATCAATGATCTGTTCCGTGGCGATGAAGCGATGTATGAGCGCAGCATTAAAACCATCAATGGCTTCAATATTTTCCCCGAAGCAGACTACTGGATCAGCCGAGAACTGAAAGTAAAACTGGGATGGGATAATGATCATCCGCTTGTTTTGCAATTTGATCAGTTGGTCAAAAGGCGTTTTTCCTGAATATAATTCATGATCAGACCTGTTGCGCCCTTATGCTGGTATACAAACCCGCGTGCGGCTGAACAGGTTTTTTCGTAATAGTGGGTATCTGCATGAAATTTTTGCAGGATATGGATATAACTGTCTGCGTCAGGAATGCTGAAAGCAGCCTTGGCTTGTATCAATCCAATGGCTTCATTGAATCTGCTGTAAGCAGTTCCAAAGATCACAGGTTTGCCATATACAGCCGCTTCAAGGGTGTTATGCAACCCTGCTCCGAATGCTCCTCCGATATAACAGGTATGCGCATAGCGGTAGATCCGGGAGAGAAGCCCGATATTATTTATGATGAGAACATTGCTTTCGGTAACCTGACGTTCACCGGAAATCAGTTGTGAATAGAGCAGGCTGCCGGGGAACAGGGTCTGGATCTGGGATACATGCTCTTCGTTCACCTGGTGAGGGGCGATGATCAGTTTTAGGCTGCCTTTCATCGTGTTGAATGTCTTCTGCAGGATGGCTTCGTCGGGAGGCCAGGTGCTTCCGGCAATAATGGTCTGACTGTGAGCAGTAAATTGTTCGATCAGTGGGATCGGTTCTGCTTTCTCAGCAATATCTATCACACGGTCAAACCTTGTATCGCCGGCAAGCGTGAATTTTTCTTCAGGAAGAATGGTTGAGAGCAAACGGGACGAATCCTGTGTCTGAATGAAAAGATGCGAGAAGAAGAATAGCATTTCCCGGTATAAACCGCCATACCATTTAAAGAAAGCTGAATTATTCCTGAAAATCGCTGATACCATTAATAGCGGGATATTTCGTTGCCGTACTGTGCTCAGGTAATAGTACCAGTACTCGTATTTCACAAAAACAACCAGTGAGGGGTTGACTATCTTCAGGAAGCGTTTCGCATTAGAGCGACTATCCATTGGAAGATAGAATACCCAGTCAGCTCCTTTATAGTTTTTCATGATCTCATATCCGGAAGGAGAGAAGAAGGTTACCAGCAATTTGTATCCCGGGTACTGCAGCCTGATCTTTTCCAACAGCGGACGGCCCTGTTCAAATTCTCCAAGAGATGCGCAGTGCATCCACACGATACTGGATTGGTCTTTCAGTTCGCCCTCTAATCGTTCAAAAATATTCTTGCGCCCTTCCAGCCACTGTCCTGCCTTCTTATGGAAGAGTGCTGCAATGCGTACTCCCACCTGAAAGAAAAAAAGGAAAATATTGTAGAAAATCAGTTTCAATATGCGATTTTAAGATGATGGGAGCCCTTAAAGCCAGTTGTGCAAACAATGTTACTGTAAGTCAAAAAACATTTTTCATTAGGACTTTTTACCGGCCTTACCGGCTTACCGGTTTATTTTACTGGTAAGCCGGTAAGGCCGGTAAGGTAATACGAAACCAGGTACTTCACTAAAAAACCTTGTTTTTTATCGCAAAAACCGACTTCTAAGTCGTTATCGATCAGCGGACAATGATCAACGGACAACGATCTACGCACTCAATTCCGGCAAATGTAAAGTCAAACTGTGAAACCTCCCGTATTTTACTATTTTTGCGAAACTTTGTGAAGAGGGGCCGGGTTGAATGGTTGCGAAAAGCAAAGTGATCTTGTTGACGTACCCTCCAAAGACTTTTTTATGCGACCTATTCAAATGGTTGATACCCAAACTCAGTATCAGAAAATCAAGTCAGAAGTAGACAAGGCGGTAATACAGGTAATGGAAAGTTCGGCTTTCATCAATGGTAAGCCGGTGCATGATTTTTCGGGTAACCTGTGTGCCTATCTTGGCGTGAAGCATACGATACCTTGCGCCAATGGTACGGATGCGCTGCAGATCGCAATGATGGCGTTGGATCTTCAGCCGGGTGATGAAGTAATTACGCCTTCTTTTACGTATATAGCTACTACAGAGGTGATTGCGCTGTTGAGATTGAAGCCGGTTTTTGTGGAAGTGGACCCGAAGACATTCTGTATGGATCCTGCGGCGCTGGAAAAGGCGATCACTCCAAAAACAAAAGCAATCGTTCCTGTTCATTTATATGGTCATGTTGCTCCAATGGAGGAGATCATGAAGATCGCTGAAAAGCATAAACTTTGGGTGATCGAGGATAATGCGCAGGCGATCGGAAGCACTTATACATTCAGTGACGGAAGAACCCAAAAGGCGGGATCAATCGGCCATATTGGCTGCACCTCCTTCTATCCTTCAAAAAATTTGGGTGCATTCGGGGATGGCGGTGCAATATTTACTAATGATGACGCGTTGGCAGATCGGATGAAAATGGTTGCAAACCACGGCCAAAGCCGCCGGTACTATCACGATGTGGTAGGCTGCAACAGCCGCCTGGATACGATTCAGGCTGCCATCCTGGATATCAAGCTGAAACACCTGGACGAATATATTGACGCCAGGCGGTCAGCTGCCGATTTCTATGATAATGCATTGTCGGGGCATTCTGCTATAACAGTCCCCTTTAGGGCGTCCTACTCCCGGCATGTATTTCACCAGTACACGATATTGCTTGACAATGGAAAATCCGATGTTGCAGCACTGAGAGACGGGCTAAACAGCTTTTTGGCAGAACGCAAGATTCCGTCAATGATCTATTATCCTGTACCGGGACATAAGCAAAAAATGTTTGAACAGTTCAACGTGGCTTCACAGTCATTGCCTGTGACAGACTGGTTGACTGAAAGAGTAATATCTCTGCCAATGCATACAGAGCTCGATAAAGAACAGCTCGAGTTTGTCAGCAATAAAGTGCTGGAGTATTTGAATAATTAAACAACCTTAACCAATAATCAACACGCATTCATGAAAATCGCTGTAGTAGGAACCGGATACGTTGGTCTCGTAACCGGAACCTGTTTTGCTGAAACCGGCAATACCGTAACCTGTGTAGACATTGACAGTACAAAAGTTACAAAACTGACTAATGGAGAAATCACCATCTACGAACCAGGACTTGAGAAACTTTTTTTAAGAAACCTAAAGGAAGAGCGTCTTCATTTCACCACCGATCTTGCTGAGGGAATTAAAGATGCTTCGATCATCTTCCTTGCACTTCCTACACCTCCTGGTGAAGACGGATCGGCTGACCTGAAGTATATACTCGGTGTGGCTACACAACTGGGTACTTTACTGAAGGCAGACGATTACAAAGTTATCGTTGATAAAAGCACTGTTCCTGTAGGCACTGCAGAAAAAGTAAATGCAGCTATCCTTGAAAGTGCAAAGAAAGCAGGCCTGAAGCTGGAAGGCGCTTTTGATGTTGTATCAAACCCTGAATTCCTTAGAGAAGGGGTTGCGGTAGACGACTTTATGAAGCCTGACCGTGTTGTGATCGGAACAAATTCCGAAAAAGCAAAAAAAGTCATGGGCGATCTCTATGCACCATTTGTGCGCCAGGGCAACCCGGTGATTTATATGGATGAGCGTTCTGCGGAGTTGACCAAATATGCAGCAAATTCTTTCCTCGCTACAAAGATCTCCTTCATGAATGAAGTGGCGCGTCTTTGTGAATTACTTGGTGCTGATGTAGACATGGTCCGCCGCGGTGTTGGTAGCGATGACCGTATCGGCAAACGTTTCCTGTTCCCGGGTATTGGTTATGGTGGAAGCTGTTTCCCTAAAGACGTACAGGCTCTTGTGAAATCGTCAAACGAAGTGAAGTATGATTTCAAGATCCTGAATGCTGTAATGGAAGTAAACGAAACGCAAAAGCTGCATTTGTTTCCAAAGATCAAGAACTACTTCAAGGGAAATCTCAAAGGAAAGCACTTTGCTTTGTGGGGGCTCGCGTTCAAACCTAATACCGATGATATCCGTGAAGCGCCGGCTTTGTATATGATCGATGCACTTATTGCTGAGGGCGCAACTGTAACTGCATTTGACCCGGAAGCAATGAGCAACGTAAAGAAAACTGTTGGAGATAAGATCACTTACGCTGAAAACCAGTATGCAGCTTTACAGGGCGCAGATGCGTTGATCATCGCTACAGAATGGAACGAATTCAGAACACCTGACTTCCTGAAGATCGTGTCAACGTTAAAAAACAAAACCATTTTCGACGGACGAAACCTGTTTGAAGTATCTGCAATCCGTGAACTCGGATTTCATTATGAGAGCATTGGTAGAGCTCCTTCGTTTGTTAAATAATCTAATTGCGATATATGTCAAAAAGAGTACTCGTTACCGGTGCGGCTGGATTTCTTGGATCTCATTTGTGCGACCGGTTTATTAAAGAAGGATTTTCTGTGATCGCAATGGATAACCTGATCACAGGCGATCTGCGCAATATTGAACACCTGTTCAAGCTGCCTCAATTTGAATTTTATCATCACGACGTTACAAAGTTCATTCATATACCGGGACAGCTGGATTATATCATGCATTTTGCTTCTCCGGCAAGTCCGATCGATTATCTCAAGATCCCTATCCAGACATTAAAGGTAGGGGCGATGGGTACGCATAACTGTCTTGGACTTGCAAAGGCAAAAGGTGCTCGTATCCTCGTAGCATCTACCAGCGAAGTATATGGTGATCCGTTGGTTCATCCGCAAACAGAAGAATACTGGGGTAACGTAAACCCGGTTGGTCCGCGCGGTGTGTACGATGAAGCCAAAAGATATATGGAATCGATCACCATGGCGTATAACAGCTTTCATGGAGTGGAAACAAGGATCGTCCGGATCTTTAATACCTATGGTCCAAGAATGCGATTGAATGATGGCCGCGCATTGCCTGCTTTTATCGGCCAGGCTCTCCGTGGAGAAGACATGACTGTGTTCGGCGATGGTTCACAAACACGCAGCTTCTGCTATGTAGATGATCTTGTTGAAGGGATTTACCGTTTATTGATGAGCGATTATAAATTGCCGGTGAACATCGGTAATCCGAATGAGATCTCCCTGAAAGATTTTGCCGAAGAGATCCTTGCACTGACAGGCGGTAAAGTGAAGATCGCTTATAAGCCACTGCCGGTGGACGATCCAAAACAAAGAAAACCGGATATCTCTAAAGCAAAAAATATTCTTAACTGGGAACCCAAGGTGAGCAGAAGTGAAGGTTTGAAGATCACGTATGATTATTTCAAATCTTTACCGGAAGAAGAATGGAAGAAGCAGCCAAAGGAGTTTGTGAGCAATAAATGATCGGTTCTCTGAAATTATCATAACCGAATGTAAAACCGCAGAGAGGTGAACGCAAGTGAAAATATTGCGTAGTGCTTTCTCTGCGGTTTGTACTATATTGACATAAATAGAAACTGTAGCTAAAAAAAATTATGTTTCAGGATTTAATAGATAAAAAGAAAAAACTTGCAGTGATAGGGCTGGGATATGTCGGCTTGCCCATTGCCCTGGAATTTGCACGTAAACTTTCTGTTATTGGTTTTGACATCAATCCTAAGCGCGTTGATTTGATGAAACAGGGTATTGACCCAAGCAACGAACTGGGAAAAGAAGCATTTGATGGCTGCGATATAATTTTCACTGATTCTTTGGATGTATTGAAAGAAGCTTGTTTTTTTATCGTTGCTGTGCCAACTCCGGTTGACGAACATAAAGTGCCCGATCTTATTCCCGTACTACGTGCGTCAGAAACCATCGGTAAAGTGGTAAAAAAAGGCGACTATGTAGTATTTGAATCAACCGTTTATCCGGGTTGTACGGAGGAAGATTGTCTTCCTGTTATTGAAAAATTGTCTGGGTTGAAAAATGTAACAGATTTCAAACTGGGATATTCTCCAGAAAGGATCAACCCGGGTGATAAAAAACATACCCTGTCTTCTATTGTTAAAGTTGTTTCGGGCTGCGATAAAGAATCACTTGATATGATCGCAAGTGTGTACGAATTGGTGGTGAAAGCCGGTGTTCATAAAGCTTCATCGGTCAAAGTTGCAGAGGCGGCAAAGATCATTGAGAATGCACAAAGGGATCTGAACATTGCATTGATGAATGAGCTATCGATCATCTTCAATAAAATGGGTATTAATACTTTTGAAGTGCTGGAAGCTGCCGGAACTAAGTGGAACTTTCTGAAGTTTCAACCAGGTCTTGTGGGTGGACATTGCATCGGTGTAGATCCGTATTATCTTACACATAAGGCCAATGAGCTCGGATATAAATCGCAAGTGATTCTCGCGGGCCGTACTATCAATGATGATATGGCTAATTATGTTGCAAAGAATGTTGTACAACATCTGATCAAAACAGTTGCTAATGTAAGAGAAGCGAGAGTATTGGTGAAAGGTGCAACATTCAAGGAAAATGTGAGCGATATCCGGAATTCGAAAGTGGCAGATGTTGTAAAAGCGCTAAAAGCTTTTTACGTGAATGTAGATGTGGAAGACCCTCATGCTGATTCTGATGAATTAGAACATGAATACGGCTTCAGGCTGGCGGATAACATCGGATCATCTTATGATGCTGTGATCGTGACCGTGCCTCACGCGGCGTATCTTTCGCTTGAAGATGACTATTTTACTGGCATCACCAGTGAACAGGCAATGATCGCTGATCTGAAAGGTATTTTCCGGAATAAAATTACTAACAGAACATATTGGAGTTTATAATTTATGCCGTTTATCGAAACAGGAATTCCCGGTCTATTGGTTTTTGAACCAAAAGTATTTGAAGATAGCAGGGGATATTTTTTTGAAGCTTATAATGCGGACACATTTTCCGCTCAGGGGATCGAGTATAAATTCGTTCAGGATAATCAATCTTCATCCAGCTATGGCGTCATCCGGGGATTGCATTTTCAATTAGCTCCTCATGCTCAGACTAAGCTTGTAAGAGCTATCAGCGGAACTATCCTGGATGCAGCAGTTGATCTCAGAACAGGGTCCCCAACGTATGGTAAAGTGTTTACCATCGAACTTTCTGCAGAGAATAAAAAACAACTACTTGTACCAAAAGGCTTTGCTCATGGGTTTTCCGTGTTAAGCGAAAGAGCTGAAGTGTTTTATAAATGCGACTCACTTTATCATAAAGAAAGTGATGGCGGTGTTTATCATGGCGATCCTGATTTGAATATTGACTGGAAGATTCCAGCAGAAAAAGCAATCGTTTCAGACAAGGATCAGAAGCTGCCGACAATGGCTGATTGCAAACATAACTTCACATTCCAATCATAATGGTAGTTAAGCAAAAAATACTTGTAACCGGCGCCAACGGACAGTTAGGAAAAGAACTTCATAAGCTTTCAAATGAATTTCCTGTATTCGACTTTATTTTCCTTACAAGAGATGATCTGGCTATCGATGAAGCAGAGGCTGTAAACAGCGTGTTTGATAAGTATGTTCCGCAATATTGCATCAATTGTGCTGCGTACACTGCCGTTGATAAAGCGGAAACTGATCGTGATAATGCGTTTGCAGTTAATGCAGATGGTCCCGCAAATCTTGCGGCCGCAGGTAAGAAATACAATACAAGGCTTATTCATATTTCTACTGATTACGTTTTTGACGGACAGGCTTCAACGCCTTATCCAGCCGATGCTCCTACCGGTCCCCAGGGGGTGTATGGTGAGTCAAAACTGGCAGGAGAAAAGAAAGCTGTGGAAAATAATGATCAGGTAGTGATCATACGGACGTCATGGGTTTATTCTGAATTCGGGAAGAATTTCGTGAAGACGATGTTGCGATTGATGGGTGAAAAACCGGAGATCAGTGTGGTAAGTGATCAGGTAGGTTCTCCTACATATGCAGCTGATCTTGCAGGTGCAATTATGCAGATCGTGGCATCGGGTGATTGGTTCCCGGGAATTTATCATTACAGCAATACCGGGGTCATCAGCTGGTTCCAGTTTGCAGAAGCGATCAAACAGATCACCTCAAGCAATTGTACGGTCAATCCCATTCCAAGTAGTGCTTATCCTACACCGGCGAAAAGACCTTTCTATTCTGTAATGGATCTTTCTAAAATCACGACTGTGTATGGAATTGAACCTCCAGCGTGGAAAGACAGTTTGCAGGTTTGCATAAATGCCTTATCGAAATTATCATAACGTGAAAAATAACTGAACGCCCGTTTGTGGGCGTTTTTTGTTTGCCGAATTTTCTGTTTGATGCTGCGCCCGGGCAATGGTGTGGCCGGTCCGAATTTGGATTTTTTGGGAGATGGATCATCCGAAGGCGACTAATTAAGAGTAAGCAGGCATAACCGGCAGTGCCGGCCGCAGGTTGGCTACGCAGTAAAATTTCGGGATAAACTATTCCGGTTCCCCGCTGGGCGGAAGTGGACTTGTTTTCTCTTAATGATTGATGAAATTTAGATGACTTATTTGTGGCTGATGCAGGACGAAAATGAATTGAGTCATGGCTGAACTGCATCGTCCGGAGATGTTTTCTATCTAATCTTCCATCGCTTTCTATGTTGATGAATAAGGCGGGAAGACGCGAGAAAAATCATTATACAGGCAAGATCAGGATGCCACAGGACGGCGGGCTTACCATACATTGTATTTTGCTCTTTATTTTTTTGCCTTGTTATGAATGTACTCAATAAATACCTCACCACCTTATTGATCCTGTTTGTCTTTTCTACGGCCTTCGCACAACGAAGAATGGAATATCTTGACAGAGGGGTAGTTGCTGTAAGAAACATGAAAGGCCAGGTATTTGTAAGCTGGCGCCTCGCCGGTAATGAACCGGCCACATTAAGCTTCGATGTTTACCTGGTACGAGGAATCGGATCTCCCCAAAAACTTAATACGACACGTATCTCCAACGTTACCGGATTTAGTTATGTTGAACAAGATACAACCAGCGTCCTTTCTTTTTTTGTAAAGGTATTTAACGGAAATAAAGAGATAGAGACGAGCAAACCGTTTCTGCTGCAACCCGGAAACAAACCTTATTTCTCCATTCCGTTACAAACTCCCGCTGGGTATGCACCGAATGATGCCAGTGTGGGTGATCTTGATGGTGACGGTCAATATGAGATCATATTGCACCAGGTGGGTAGAAGTAAAGACAACAGTCAGTCAGGCTATACAGACCCTCCTGTATTTCAGGCTTATCGTTTGGATGGGACTTTACTATGGACGATCAATCTTGGAAAAAACATTCGCGAAGGCGCTCACTATACACAGTTTATGGTGTATGATCTTGATGGTGACGGACGTGCGGAACTCGCTATGAAAACAGCCGATGGATCAATAGATGCAAAAGGAAACCTGATCGGCGATTCAACAAAGGACTGGCGTAATAAAAATGGATATATTCTTTCTGGTCCGGAATATCTGACGGTATTTGATGGATTGTCCGGCGAAGCATTACACACGATCGCTTATATCCCTCCAAGATTTGATTCTTCATTGGTTCCTACATCAGATCAGTTAAAAGAAGTTTGGGGCGATGGATATGGAAATCGTATGGATCGTTTTCTCGCGGCTATTGCTTACCTCGATGGAAAAACACCAAGCCTCATCATGACCAGAGGCTACTATACAAGATCAGTACTGGCAGCTTTCAATTTCACCGATAAGAAGCTTCAGCATTTGTGGACGTTTGACAGCGATAATCCTTCCTCAAACAGAAGTTTCCGTGGTCAGGGTAATCACAATCTCACCGTCGCTGATGTGGACGATGATGGAAAGGATGAGATCGTATTTGGCGCAATGACGATAAATGATAACGGAAAGGGACTGTACACAACAGGGCTTGGTCATGGTGATGCCTTGCACGTTTCAGATCTCGATCCTTCAAGACCTGGTCTTGAAGTGTTCGACATCCAGGAACGCTTTGATGATGCAGGTGCAAACTTCCGCGATGCACGCACCGGTGAAGTGATCTGGAAAAAAGCTTCTGTAAAAGCAGGCGAGGATGGAGAAGGTCCCGGGCGCGGACTCGCGCTTGATATAGATCCGCGTTATCCCGGTTATGAATGCTGGGTAGCAGGCGCCGGCATCACCGGCCTTTTTGACTGCAAAGGCAATAAGATCGGTGAGAATACTCCTGCCTGTAATATGGGCATCTTCTGGGATGGGGATGTGCAGAGCGAAATACTGAATGGAACGCATGTTGACAAATGGAATTACAGGGAAGCAAAGACAGTCAAACTGCTGGATGCCGCGGATTTTAATTGCGTGAGTAATAATGGAACAAAAGCAAATCCTGTTCTGTCGGCTGATATACTTGGCGACTGGAGAGAAGAAGTGATCTATCGTTCATCGGACAATAATGAATTGCGCATCTTTTCAACGAGCATTCCCACTGATAGAAAGTTTTATACACTGATGCATGATCCGCAATACAGGCTAAGTATTGCCTGGCAGAATGTGGCCTATAACCAGCCACCGCATACCGGTTTCTATTTCGGAGAAGGAATGAAGAACCCTCCGGTTCCTTTTATTTCTGTAACAAAACCTGTTATCTCAAAGACAAAAATCAATAAGTAATGAATAGATTGTTTGCGTGTTTTGCACTGATGATGCTGATCTTTTGCTCGTTTGTTTTACTTCAGAAAGATAAGCCTGTCTTTTATATCATTGGAGATTCGACGGTAAAAAATGGTGATGGATCCGGCAAAAATCTACAATGGGGGTGGGGCAGTTTTATTGCCGGATATTTTGACACAACAAAAATATCTGTAAGCAATCAGGCGATCGGTGGAAGAAGCAGCCGGACTTTTATTACCGAAGGACGCTGGGAACGGATCACTACTGCATTGAAAAAAGGAGACTACGTAATAATGCAATTCGGACATAACGATGCAGGCCCTTTGGATGATACAGCCCGCGCCAGAGGAACCATTCAAGGCATTGGTGAAGAATCAAAAGATATCTACAATCCCATTACAAAGAAGAATGAAACGGTTCATACATATGGATGGTACATGCGAAAATACATCCGCGAAGCAAAAGCAAAAGGAGCCATTGCGATCGTCTGTTCTCCGGTTCCCCGGGACAACTGGAAAGACGGGAAAGTAAACCGCTCAACAGAGAGCTATACAAAATGGGCAAAGGAGATTGCGAAAGAAGAACAATGTTCTTTTATCGATCTCAATGATCTGATTGCAACCGAATATGAATCGCTGGGTACAGAAAAAGTAAAAGCTTTCTTTCCTGCGGATCATACTCATACCGATAAGGCCGGAGCAGAACTGAATGCTTCTGTAGTGATCCGCGAGCTAAAGAAAATTCCTTCACTTGGATTGTTGCGCTTCTTGAATAAGTAAATCTTTTATAAATAAAGCCTATTGTAGATTTAATTCTTTCTTGTATTCACCTGGGCTCATCCCCAGGTATTTTTTGAACACGGTAGAGAAATACTGCTGGTTTTGAAAGCCCGTTTCAAATGCAATGTCTGCAATCGATCTGTTTGGTTTGCCCAGCCATTCACACGCGGTACGGATTTTATACTTCAGTACATAATCAAGTGGAGTAGTTCCTGTTTCTTCTTTGAACCAGGCTTTAAATCTCGATAAGGATAGACCAACAAGGTTAGCAACTTCTTCAAGAATAACAGGTTCATCTATGTTATCTTTGATGAATTGATCGATCTTTTCAATTCGCCCCGTTTGTCTTGCAGATACAGGCGTTTCTGCAGCATGGATCACTTCCAGTAGAAAAGAAGCGATGGCATGCCGAAGTTCAATCTGACGCAGATTGTTTTTTTTTGATTTATGCGTGTTGAAAATTTTTTCCAGCAAAAGCCGTAGTTGATTATTACCGCGAAAATGCCTGGGTAAATTCAGTAAACGCTGATGCCATTCCGCGGCAAGCTTATGATCATATTGTAGAAAGCTTTGTTTTTTTGCAGCAGGGATGCGTATGATCATCCAGTACAGTTCTCCTTTTTCTTCAGGATGTTTGCCCGTGCTGTGAAGTTCTCCGGGATAAGTAACAAAGAGATCGCCCCCCTTTATTTTATATAAGGTCCCATTCACTTCATACATCTGTTCCCCCTTGCTGCAATAACAGATCTCAAGCATTTGCCGGTGTGAATGCGGTGCTAATTCTTCGTGCGCTTCTTTATAATTGTATTTGCCCAGTATCATGATATCTTTCCAACCGGCTTTGCGGAAGTCGATGATATCCCTTTCCATGGTCTTCTTCTTGCCGGGGAATGATCTGCTCATGTATAAAATAGTACTGGTGTATAATATTGAAATGTTTACTGAAGATACAATACTAGTTTTGAAAAGAATCAAAAACAGTTGATATGAATATCACCCGTGAGCAGGTCGACTTTTTTAATAAAAACGGTTATGTAGTGGTGGAGAACATTTTATCTGCAGAAGAGATCGCGTATTATCGTTCGGTATATGAAGAGTTTTTAGAGAACAAGATCGATGCAGGACGATTCCGTTCTGATCTTGGTGGTTTTGTTGAAGGTGATAAACCAGTGCCAAAAGAGCGGATCACGCAGATCATGTTGCCGTCGAGGCTTTTGCCGTCATTGCTGGAGAAAAGCCTGCATGTGGAAACCCGGCAGATCGCAAAGCAGTTGTTGGGCCAGGATATGGAGCTTGATTTTGACATGCTGATCGATAAGGCGCCACATTCGGTAACGCCAACGCCCTGGCATCAGGACTGTGCCTATTGGATCAGTATGCCGGATGTACGGGCTGCCAGTTGCTGGGTTGCGTTGGATGATGCGGTGAAAGATAATGGGTGTATGTGGTACGTACCCGGTTCTCATCTTCTTCCGGTGAGAGCACATCACCCGGCAGGGAAGGGTGGGGGCGCCCTGGAATGCGATGCGCAGGAATCTGAGGGTGTGGCAGTTGAGGTGAAAGCAGGGTCTTGTATTTGGCATCATGGCGGCACTCTTCACTACAGCAGGGGTAACAGCACCGATCTGAGGCGCCGGGCCTTCATCAACAATTTCCGGCCTGAGGAGATGATCAGGTTTGAAAGAGAGCGCGGGTTTGATCATACAGGAGACAGGGACGTGAGAAATACTGACGCAAAGAACTAATGGTAAATATTTATTTTCAGCTAGTCCCGCTTGTTCCGGATAAAGGTTTACAGGCTTAATCTATAAAGTGCTTGAATAATTTTATAGATTTGTTTACTATCATTTAAACCTTTATGAAGAAAAGTACTGATAAATCGGCTGCGGGTGTAAAAGAAATAGCCCGGCTGGCCAAAGTATCCATAGCGACGGTAGACAGGGTGATACATAACAGGGAAGGCGTTTCTGAGAAAACAAAAAACAAGATACAGGCCATTATCCAGAAGCTGAACTATCAGCCGAATGTACTGGCAAGAAGATTGGCATTGGCGTCGCGCGGAACGATAAGGCTAGCCGTGTTACTGCCAAATATTTCCAGCGAAACAGAATTCTGGCAGGCTCCGCTCGATGGTATCAACCAGGCCGAAGCTGAGATCAAACAATACGGTATCGAAATCGAAAGATATTTCTTTGATCAGAATGATGAGTCTTCTTTTGATAAACAGGTAAAGAAGATCATCCGTCAGAAACCAGATGGTATCCTGTTCACCCCGATCTTCCCGGAAGAGTCACTGGTACTCACAGAAGATTGTAAGAAGAAAGGAATTCCCTATGTAATGATCAACTCTGATATTCCTGGTTATGAGTCGCAGTGTTATATCGGCGCCGAGATCTTTCATAGCGGATACCTGGCCGCACAACTGGTAAACTATTGCGTTTCTAAAACCCAAAAGGTACTTGTAGTGAAGATCGCCCGTGAGATCGATAACAACTATGCTATTCTCAGAAAAGAAGATGGGTTCAGAGCCTATTTTTCTGACAATAATATTTCCAATAAGATCCTTACCCTCGATTCGAAACAAACAGATTATCCAGCTGTAGCAAGAAAACTTGATCAGCTGATCAAAAAAGAAAACGATATAGGAGCCATCTTTGTTACCAATTCGCGCGTTTCTGTTGTAGCAAAATATCTTCGGAAGGCAGGATTGGAAGATGTGCTTTTGCTGGGATATGACTTTACAAAAGATAACGTGGAATTTCTGAAAGACGGATCAATCGATTTCCTGATCTGTGAGAAACCACAGGAGCAGGGATACCGGGGAGTGATGACATTGTTCCAGCATCTTGTTTATTCCAATGTCATCGAGAAAAATTACCTTATGCCTATCGATATCATTACAAAAGAAAATTACCAGTTCTATCGTAATTGATCTTGCGCTTCATAAATGCAGGCATTGCGGTTGAACAGAAAACTAATTTAGAGGTTCATGATCCATCCGCAAAGCCTGCAGCTATTTCGTAAAATGGCGATACGATATGCTATTCTATTTTTTATTTGCGCAATTACAGCAAGATCCTCTGTTGTGGCGCAAACGATCCCTCTCAAAAAGGAATATGCACAAACCTTGCTGAACCTGTCGGACGCCTTGCTGAAAAGGCAAATGGCAGACAGTTCAGATCACAACTTTGGGGGCATTGCCTGCGCGCACTGCAATGTATGGCATACACGTGCGGCAGAAGCTGTCTATCCTTTCACCGTTGCGTTTCTTATTACAAAAGACTACCGATATAAACAAGCAGCACTTAACACGGCTGATTGGCTCTTCAAACAACAACAACCAAACGGAAGCTGGAAGGAAACGCCGGAAGAATGGACCGGTACTACAACTGATCAGCTCCTGATGTTGCTACTTTCCTATGAACAGCTTTCTCCGCAATTTTCCCAAACAGAAAAGACGAAATGGGTGGATGTTATGCAAAAGGCTGCAGCGTATCTCGATAGCGTGATGCGTCCTGAATTTGCCAGTATCAACTACGTCGCAACCACCACTGCCACATTAGCTAAAGCTGGTATCATACTCGACAAGCCTGCATATACACACAAATCCCGGCAACTAGCACGCAGAACCATCTCCAAGATGGATGAAGACGGATTTCTGAATGGAGAAGGAGGAAAAAGCCATGGCAACAAAATGGGAGTTGATCTGGGGTATAATATGGAAATGTCTCTTTGGGGACTGGCATTGTATGCGAAGCTTACAAAAGATGAACTTGTATATGATAAAGTAAAGTTTGCATTAAAGAATCATCTGTATTTTATTTACCCCGATGGATCACTCGATGCTTCCTGGGGTATTCGCTCTAATAAATGGACTGGCTATGGAAGCGCAACTTCTGATGGTTGCCAGGTCTTATTCAGTTTGCTTGCAGCAGAGGATCCGAGATATGCATCCGCATCATATCTTAACCTGCAATTTATCAGAAAAAATTTTACAAAGGATCTGCTCGGATATGGCCCGCAGTACGCCGAAGTTTATAGTAAACCTCCTTGCATCTATCCAAGTTTTGCAAAGGCTAAAAATTTGGCAATGGCTTATATGTTTGAAACAAAAGAAAGCAGAGCGGCCAAACCGGTTCCCTCTCAGTATGAACGCTGGCTGAAACATTTTCCAACACTGGATGTGGTGGAAGTAAGAACAAAAAATTTCATGGCAACCATTACAGCATATCGTTATAAAGATCAGCTGGCTGGTTCAAAAGGTAAGTATATGTTCCGCCCTGATGGAGGAACGATCAGTCATCTTTGGGCAAAAGACCACGGTTTTCTGCAGGCATCAAGTCCAACTATCTACACAAGACCAGAACCAATGAGTTTTCCTGAAGCACCGGGAGTGCAGCCGCTCACGTCAAGAATTGAATACACTGATACCGCAGGATACTTTACCAATCTGTTTGAGTTTGATGCAAGATTGAAAATTGATTCTGTTCGCGGAAAGCAATATACCGTACAAGCAACAGGAGAGTTGAAAGATAAAAACTGGTTGACTGGTGGAGTAGGATACAGAATGAAGTATTTATTTACCGATACTTCTTTGAAAAAATCAATTCAGTTGATCTATCATGACGCGTGGCCGGCTATAAAGATCATAGAACCTTTTGTGCTGGCTGGAGGGATGAGAATGACCAGGCTTGATGACAGGTCGGTATTGCTCACGGCAGGGCAAAAGAGGTGGAAGTTTTCCATTGTAGCGGGAAATGCGAAGCTCACAGTTTGTGATCAGCCGGAAAACTACTGGGCTCCATACCCGGCATTCAAAGCCTGCGCATTAGTGCTAGAAGTGCCACCAGGCACTGTGAATCAGGCGAATGAGATCGTTTACCAGCTTACGGTAATTCAATAAATAAATGTGAAAATTATAAATAAGGATAAAAATCGTGTACGTACCCGTAAAATCCCTTATTTTCGATTCCGTCATTGTTTAACGAAAGCTGTATGAACATGGAGTTGTTTTCCCCGCAGATCACCTGCGCGTATTTATACCCCATTACTCTCTATGGATACCCCCCGGATATCAGCCAGACAGTTGCGCATATAAAAGAAATGGCGAACATGGGTTTTCGTTCGATCGAACTGGAAGGAATAGGGCCTGATAATATCGATTACCTTTTCGATCATCAGCAGGAGATCAAAGAAGCTTTAGCTGAGAATAAATGTGAATTACCTGTTTTATGTCTTGTTCTTCCTCAGCTTGGATCTGTGGATCCTTTGAAAAGAGCAGAAAGCCTGAAATACTTTGAAAAAGGATGCAGGGTTGCTGCAACTCTTGGAGCTGCGGGCGTGCTGGATAACGGTCCTTTACTACCATTTGAATATCCTGACAACGCTCCGATACAAAGACACTATGATGAAGAGTTGCTGAGCCATCTTCATCTTCCCAAAGGATTTAAATGGGACAAGTATCAACGCAATCTTTTTGATACATTCGGAGAAGCTTGTGATATTGCTTCGCAACATCAACTCGTTTATCATATGCATCCCTGTGAGGGTAGCCTGATCACCACCGCTGATTCTTTTCTGAATTTTGCTTATGGTGTTAACAGAGCCAACCTTTATTTTAACATGGATACAGCCAACCAATTTTATTTCCGTGACAATCTTCCTCTTTCTGTTTTGCGTGCGGCGGAGAAGATAAGTTATATTCATGTGTCGGATAACCGCGGGGATAAGGTTGAGCATCTGGCTACCGGCGATGGTGAGATCGGATGGAGCAGCTTCTTTGAAGCGCTGAGAGCCGTTGGCTTCCGTGGAAATTTCGGCATAGATGTCGGCGGCGCCGAAACAGGGATCACTGATCTGAAAAAAGCTTATCTCGACTCTGCAGTCTGGCTGCAGGATAAATTAATAAAGTATTCTTTAAACAAGTAACAGACGAATGATGATGCGTTTTCTCATTTCTTTATTTTCTACGATTGCTCTTGTAATGTTTACGAGCAGCGTTCACGCTCAGTTGTATGACGTGACCACCTATGGCGCTATCGGTGATGGCTCTACTGACAACACAATAGCTATTCAAAAAGCAATTGATGAATGCGCAAAGACTGGTGGTAAAGTTTATTTCCCTGGTGGCAGGTTTCTGACGGCTACAGTGGTTTTGAAATCAAACGTTACACTGCATGTGTCTTCAAATGCCGTTGTATTGGGGCATACAGATACCAAACGTTATCCTTATCAGGAATCAGGTATTCATTTCTACGGTGAAGAATGGGCAAGGCAGGCATTGATCTTTTGCAAAGGCCAGCAGAATGTCGGTATAGAAGGGAGCGGTACTATCGATGGCCAGGGAGGAAGTTTTGTGGTAAACACGATCAAAAAACCAGATCGTTATCGTGACAGACCCTACCTGCTCTGGTTTGCTGGTTGCAAAAACGTTACCGTGCGTGACGTGAGTCTTCGCAATTCTGCATTCTGGATGCAACACTACCTGGGATGTGAATTTGTTACCATTGACGGTGTTAAGATCTGGAATCATTCCAATAAGAACAATGATATGATGGATATTGATGGTTGCAAGAATGTAACTATCTCCAATGTGATCGGTGATTCAGATGATGATGGGATCACGATCAAAAGTACATCTCCGTTGATTTCCGAAAATATTACGATAACTAATTGCGTGATCAGCAGTCATTGTAACGGGATCAAATTCGGAACGGAGTCAACCGGAGGTTTCAGAAATGTAACCGTAAGCAATTGTGTGATCAAACCTTCTGGTCAAGCTTCAACGATCTATGGTAAACCGGCTGGTATGGGTGGTCTTGCATTAGAGATCGTTGATGGAGGTATAATGGAGAATATCACGATCGATAACATAGTGATTGATGGGCCGACAGTTCCCATTTTTGTCCGGCTCGGAAATCGGGCAAGAAGACATATGACAGGTGCTCCTGCACCGGGTAAGGGACGTGTGAGAAATATAAATCTGTCAAACATCATCGCTACAAGCGCTGATGAGATCGGCTGCTCTATCACCGGTATTGCGAGTGCGCCGCTTGAAGGTATTTCTCTCCGAAATATCCGGCTTGAGACAAAAGGAGGAGATTCCCTCGTAGACGTTTTCAAACCTGTTATAGAAAAAGAAGAAGAATATCCTGAAGGAACCATGTTCGGAAAATTGCCTTCTTACGGATTTTTTATCAGGCATGTCAAAGACATCAAGATGTCTGATATCACGATCCGCACAACGGGTAAAGAAAGCCGTCCCGGGATTGTGGTAAATAATACTCAGCAGTTTTCATTTAATGCCTTAGATATTCAGACCAATAACGAAACCAAAGCGTCTGTCTACGTTAGCGAAAGCAAAGATGGTAGCATAACAAATAGCCTGCAATATTATCCGGTTCAGCAGTTCTTTATAAAAGACAAATCCTCGGTGAATGTTGTTGTAGATAAGCCCAGGAAATAATATAGTACAATGCGATTGCCACACCATATAAGGTCTTCATTTTTTTGTCTGTCCTTTATTGCCCATAGTGCAAACGCGCTGGGGCAACAAACAGATGCATTAAGCTTGTCGCGCAGGATTGCGGACAAAGTTATTGCCGATACCCGATTCGAATGGAAATGGTCCGCTCAAAAAGATGAGCTGGGAATGCAGGTGCTGGATCTCCGTTTTTTATCTCTCGCGCCAAACGACAACGTATTGGCATTGCGGAGTGTGGACGTAAAGGCCGACACAACTGTCCGGTGTGGTATCTCAGGCGCCGGAAGAATCAAAGTTTGGGTCAACAAGCAATTGGTTTTTGATAAACGACAAGAGCAAACGGTAAACCCCAAAGAGATAGCGTACAACAGATTTACGTTTGATCATTATTTAAATGCGCCTTTTAGAAAAGGTCAGAATGAAATACTGATCGAGTATACAAAAGGAGCATCTTCACCCGTTTTGTTTTTACGTCCGGTTACTGCTGCGGGAGATCAGGATCTTTCCGTCAACTTTGCTACTTCTTCTCCTGCGCCATGGATGTATGCAGGTCCGGTTAAAGCAGCCGATTTTGCCCCATTCCCTCTCAGACCGTATTATGAAAATGACAAAGGATTTGCAAACTGGCAAACTGCTCCTCAACGCATGTTGCCTGAACTGGTGATTGATAGTAATGCCGCTTATCAACGTGATCCGTATTCAGACTGGCAGTATTCTCACGGTACCCTGCTTTGGAGTATTATGGCATTGAAACCAGAAACGGGAGCTGATCAATATCTGTCTTTTGCAAAGAAATATTCAGCGTTTATTCTTGATCATTACAACTATCTCCAGTGGCAATATGATTCATTAAATGCATGGAGAGGAAGCTATCATCGCATCTTCCGTAGCAGCATGCTGGATGATGCTGGCGCCCCAGCCCTTTCTTTTGCTGAACTTTATTTGCAGGAGAAAAATAAGGGAATCGGAGATTTTCTTGAGCCGCTTACGGATTATATCTATAAAAAACAGGTTCGTTTGGCTGACAGCACTTTTTGCAGGCCGGAGCCGGAGGAATACACGGTTTGGGCAGACGATCTCTTCATGAGTGTTCCGTACCTGTTGCGGATCTCACAAGCTACAAATGATAAAAGGTATATGAATGATGCTGCGAGACAAGCAGTACAATTCCGGAACTATCTTCTGAATACAACAACCGGTTTATACAAGCATGGTTGGTTCAGCAAAACAAATCAGCCATCGGTGGCCTATTGGGGAAGAGCTAACGGATGGGTGGCCTGGGCTACTGTGGAATTACTTGAATGGCTGCCCGTGGATCATCCTTCTTATAAGAAAATACTCGACGGTTTCAGACAGCATATGATGAGTCTTGCGAAATATCAGGCTGAAGATGGTTTCTGGCATCAGGTACTTACAAGACCAGACTCGTATAAAGAAACATCCTGCACGGCAATGTTCGCATTAGCCATGGCGCGTGGAGTGCGTAAGGGCTGGCTGAATAAATCATTCAAAAAAACTGCTCTGAAAGCATGGGAAGCGGTTGCATCGAAAATTGATAACAACGGTGTAGTACATGGCATCTGCCGCGGTACAGAGATTGGAATGGATGAACAGTTTTACCTCGATAGAAAAACGATCGATAACGATCCAAGGGGATTGGGCGCCGTGGTCACTGCAGGTATCGAGATCTCTAAACTTAAATAACCAGATCATAATCTTGAAGCAGACTATTTCTATATTGATTACACTTTTATTTCTTGCTGCATGTGATCGTAAACAGGCAGGCCGCAATTTTCTGTTCGACATGGGACCGGAAAATATTGCTGTTGCAGACGGTTATACCCGTGTTGACGCATCCTCCATGTATGACAGTGCGAAAGGATTCGGATGGATCGTTAAACCTTCGAAAGTATTCGATACCTCCAATGCAAAGCTGTATAGCGAGGTCTTACGGACTGGTGTGACGGCTGAAGACAGCATGGTGTTCAAAGCAGATATACCAAATGGTGAATATTATCTGACCGTCAATGTTGGTAACAAGGATAGTGTCGAAATGAAAATGTCTGTGTTCGTAAACGGTAAGATCATCCGGGATACGATACAGGCACAATGGTATCGTCTTGCATACAGAACACTGCGGCACAAGATCGATATCAAAGATTCAAAGGCTGAAGTAACCGTGAAAGGAATCGGTACCGGCGCCGGAATTTATGGTATTGAATTCAGACCAGCAGGTTCTTTACGTAAGACTAAATTTGATACAACACTTGAACAGGACACTGCGGCGGTCATCCGCTTACGCGATCGACTACAGGCAGCGTTTGTAAAAGATAGCACTGACATTGATGCATCTAACCAGTTGAACGTTGTAAATAATTACCTGCTCGCCTGTTCCTATTTTAATGGCGGCGGATGGTCATGGGCTTCTAAGGAGACCGGTCTCAGTCTTATCTATCGCATGTATGCCGCCGCAGATCTGCTTGAGCCGGTGCTCGCAGATGTGAAAGATCCGTTGTATGAAAAAGTCATGTATTTGCTGGCAAGGATTTACTACTGGCTGGATAAGGAAGATAATAATCCCAATCATGAGCAGGAAGCGCTTCGTATGTTTGCAAAGTTGAAAGAAAAACATCCCGATGATCAGCTACTTCGTATGTATCTCGGCGAGAAGATCCGCAACGAAAATATTGCCACAACCGGCGCTGAGGATAATGCACCTCTTTGGGCAAAGTATCAGCATGAGGCAACACAACAGATGCTTGATGTTATTCATTGGTGGGTAACAAAAAAGCAGACAGCGAATGGAGAGATCGGTGGCAAGTGGGGTGATGATGTGGAGATACTTCGCTGGTGGTTGCCAGCGGTATTGGGAGCCGACGATAGTCTTGCACGACTGGGATACATGCGTCTTGCTGATGGCGTTTGGAACAGCGGAATGCTGGAAAGAGGCTTTGCGAAAAAAGTGGACGATGTAGAACATGCTGCTGAACTTTTCCGTGATACGCATCCGGGAATGTTTCTTGTAAACTATGGAGACCCTGAATATGTTGAACGAAGCCTGATCAGTATGCAGAATTTCCGAGATGTATGGACAGGTATCACTTCGCATGGCCATCGTCATTTCAAATCATACTATCTCTCTGGTTCTGCCGTGCTGCCTGAATATCCCTTTGGTGTTGATGTGGCGTTAAATGCAAGAGCGGTATTGCCCGGCCTCTGGGCTACATGGTATACAAACAGTCCTGAACTATTGAAACTGTTTAACCAATGGTGTAGTGCATGGGTGGAAGATGCTGTCCGTAGTTCAAACGGAAAACCGGCAGGTGTGCTTCCTTCTGCTGTTGCTTTTAATGGTGATAAGATCGGAGGTGATAGTAAAGAGTGGTTCAAACCCGGACTGACCTATGAGTATTACGATTGGGATCATATGGGGCATGTAAATGAATTACAGTATCACCTGCTGGGCATGTATCGAATTACAGGGAATAAGTTGTTCCTGCAAACGGTCGACTTCTGCAAAAAACTCATGAGTGAGAAAGTTGATCATACCGGCCAGACACTTGTACCCGGATCGCTTGAATGGGTAAGAATGCAATTGCTCAGGGGTGGAGAAGATCGTGATAGCGTACAGCATCCGATGGGGAAACTGCTTGGTATGGCAAAACAGTTGACACGCAGTTCCGATTACGATTCTTTGCTCCGTGAGTATGGTCATCCCTATAACAGGTATACATTGACCCGCGATACTTCTATAATCGTAAATGGTTTGGAAAGAATACTCGGCACGCTCCGCTATAATTTCCCTTTGCTGACCAGTGAAGTAAAATTTACAGATCGTGTATATATTCCAGGAGTTAATTTATTAATGGGGATGTATACCGGACATTTCGGAGCCGGATATGAGTTTCCTGCATTGCAGGCTTCCTGGAAAAATACCGGAAAAGACATAGCCGTTTTTGTGCAGGACGGTAATAATGAAAGGCTCGAAGTATCCTTATACAATTTTGGAAAAGAAAAAAAGATCGGTTTGCGTACCTGGCAGTTAGGAACGGGATTGTATAGCGTGATACTGGGAACTGATAAAAACAGTGACGGTATTATCGATCAGGAAGTAAGCCGGACGAATGTAAGATTACAGGATTCTGTAAACGATATAGAGCTTGATATCCCTTCCGGAAAAAACCTGTTGCTGGTTGTTGAACCAGTAGGAGTCGTACCTCCCCAGCCGGTAGCAAAATCTGATCTCGCCATACATACCAGGGATATGAAAATAGAAAAAAGGAATGATGGATATCAGGCAAGCATAGTAATACACAATATCGGAAGTGCGAATGCCAGAGGAATAAATGTAATGCTGACTATTGATGGAAAGGTCGCCGATAGCATAAATGTTCCACAACTTGAAGCACCAAATGATCTTGTACCCCGTATGAAAACGGTGGTATTCAAATCAACGCAAATCGTTGATGGGCAAAGGTTCCGGGTCTCGGTAAAAAATAACTCCACTGAAGTTACTATGTTGAATAACAATGTACAGGGAGTCTTTATCCGGAAGGGACAGGAACTAAGTATTTCTTTTTAATTTTTTTAAGAATTTCCGGGTACGTTACCGGAAAATACTCTTATATTAGTGTTGTCTAACGATTGGTTCTGGTAGCCAGGGCTACCAGAACAGGAGACCACCTACTTAAAGTTCAGTCTCAGTGCGTTGATCAGAGAGCAAGGTTTGCTCAGCAATGTAGAGCCATATGAGCAAAGGATTTGGCGGAGAGTTTCTGGGATTTTTTGGCAGTAGCAGCCAATGTTTTTAAGTTCCCGGCGTTAAGATAAAAGTCTCTTCCGAATCGTGTGTATAGAATCCGTTGCGACTGAATAGTAGGAGGAATTCTGAATAGTTTTAAAAAGGCTTTGAATATAAATGAAGACTATCAGTAAAAACTTCTTGCTGTTGATCTTTGCACTGTTTACCTGTGCATATGGCTGGTCTAATGACCTGCCTGTGCTTCCTTATCCTCAATTGGTAAACACCTCTACTCAAACGATCAGTTATCCTTCCCAGCTCCGGCTTCAGTTCGAAGGGGTAGATAAAGCTGCGTCCGGTCGTTTGCTCACAATCTGGAATGATTTTTCCAAAGCCAGCAGTAACAAGCTTTCGTCTGCGGCTCTTACTGTTACTCTGATCAATAACAAGACAAAGACTTTACTTTCTTCTGAAGGGGTAACCGATCTTGACAAGATCGGTAAGGAGGGATATGTTGTGATCGTCAACAGCAAACGCAGATTGATAGCAGCCAATACAGAAACTGGTCTTTTCTATGGTTTACAGACATTAAAACAACTTACTCGCGGTGGGTGGGACAAAGCGGTTACAATCACCGACTGGCCGTCGTATGAGCATCGTGTTATTTATGACGATATCAGTCGTGGTCCCATTCCGACAATGGACTACTTCAAACAACAGATCGAAAGAATGGCTGAGTTGAAACTCAACTATCTTTCGTTTTATATTGAGCATGTGGTTCAACCGGTTTCCTATCCCGATTTTGCACCTGCCAATGGAAAACTGACCATCGCTCAAATAAAAGAACTGTCGGCTTTCGCTGCGAAATATCATATGCAGCTGATCGGAAGTTTCCAGTCGTTTGGTCATTTTGAAAAGATACTCGCTCTTCCAAAGTATAAAGCAATGGGAGAGACTTCAACCCTGATCTCACCCCTTGATCCGGAAGCCCGCAAATTCCTGTCTTCTGTGATCAGCGAGCTTTGTGATGCTTTCAGCGCTCCTTATTTTAACGTTAACTGCGATGAGACATTTGATCTCGGGAAAGGAAAGTCAAAAGCATATGTTGACAGCATTGGCGCTGCCAGGTATTATGCAGACCATCTGAAATTTCTTTACGATGTAGTAAAAGCGAAAGGAAAACGAATGATGATGTGGGGGGATGTTGCCCTTCAGCATGAAGAGGTATTGGATATGCTGCCTAAAGACGTGATCTATCTTACCTGGGAATATGGTGATAAAAAGAGCTTTGATCCCTGGATCCAGCCGTTTGTAAAACGCGGATTGGAATTTATGGTTTGCCCTGGTATTTTGAACTCATACCGAATGTTTCCTGATATGGCAATGGCCAAAGCAAACATCAGGGGTTTCCTCGAAGCTGGAAAAAAGAATGGAAGCACAGGGGCTTTTACTACGATCTGGGATGATGGCGGTACGTACCTGTTTTCGGGCGACTGGTATGGTGTGTATGTAGCTGCAGATAAAAGCTGGAATATTTCTGACAAGTTCGAAACCAGCTTTGATAAACGATTTTCACAAACTGCTCATAACAGCAATGATGATAATTATGTGAAAGCCTTATTTAAATTGCTGGAGCTGCGTGGTGTGGAAATGACGTATAATCTAAATGATCAGCTCTGGCATCAAAAAATACTTCCGGATAGCGGAAAGCAATTGATCATCAATAATGCGTCGGTGTCGCAGGCTGACGAGATCTTAAAGCAGGCGGCCAGTTTTGCGAATGCCGCTGATCCAAAGATCAATCCCGAGGATCTCGACGCATTGAAATACGCAATTGACCAGTATCAATTGATCGTTGACACGCGTAAAGTAGTAGAATCAGTTGTAAAGCAATATTCACAGGCCGCCAGTATTGCTCCCGCAGATCCGAGACAGGCACAGACAATATTAAATACAGCGGTAAAAAATGTGGCCGCTTTGGCTGACCATTATTTGAAAAGTGCAGAGTGGTTCCGTAAATCGTGGCTTCGCGAAAACCAGGAATACTGGTTGGATAGAACGCTTGAGCCTTATGCAAAAAAGATGCGTGACCTGGAAGTGCTGAAGCTGTCATTGCAATTCGCTGCGGCTTCTGCTGCAGAGCATAGTATTCCTGCGCCGTCTTCACTGAGACTGAACATAGCCGTGAGCGATCGTTTTTACTTTAAAAACTGGATGCTTGGCGGTCCTTTCCCGCTTGATGATAAAAAAGCATTTCCTGGATTTCTCTATTCTTCCAATAAAGAATATGATAAACCTCCATCTCCCGGGGATTTTACACACTATCTCGGGAAAACATACAGATGGCAGAAGTTCTCGTCGACTGACGGAGGCATTATTGATCTTGATGATAACTATAAAAATCCTGTTAATGTAACTGGATATGCCTATTGCCTTGTTAATTCTTCCAAAGCATTTTCGGCAAAAGCTTTTCTTGTTGCAAATGATGAGGTTGAGATATTTTGCAACGGGCAACAAATATTTTCAGGAATGGGCGGATCGATGCAGCAGGAGGTACCGGTAACATTGCCTTTAAAAGAAGGAGTGAATCACGTTTTGCTGAAATTGAAAAAGCGCGATAACCGCCCCTGGACTTTTACTTTTAGAATGCAGGAAGATATTTCCATCACGAATCATAAACACAAGTATACACTGAATGCAAAAGATAAAGTATATGATGCGGAGTAAGCAAACGGCCATCGGAATGGCAATGCTAGGTGCAACCATGTTCAGTTCATCTGTTTTCGCACAGACGAAAAAGGAAGAGATTGTAAAAGCGATCAACGAGACTGCGAAGTATGTATCTGAAGTGATCCTTGATAAAGAAGGGAAGTCCCGTTGTGACTACAATGTGACTGAAGGGAAATGGTATGAATATGAAGTGCCGTGGCATACGGGTCAGGCTGTGAATTCATTGCTTGCTGCTTATAAAGCAACTAACAATAAATCATATCTCGATGCCGCAAAACGTGGAGGTAATTTCTGGATCAGCATGGAGATAAAGGACAATCCAAAACTCAAAGGAATGGTGGATGCCCGTCATGGAGATGTGCTTGGCGATGAATTTATCGTCTTTGCTACTGTGTCCGATGGCACGCCTGGTATTTACGAACTATCCCGCGTTACAAAAGATCCAAAGTATGCGAAAGTAGCTACCAATGCTGCTGACTGGATGTTGAAGAACATGTATTATCCTGAAAAAGGTGTTTGCTATGATAACATCCAGGTAAGCACTGGCGAAGTGTTAAAAGAATACAGCCCGTTCTGGAAACAAAAAGAACAGAAAGACCAGGAGTTGTTTGATGTATCACGCCCTAACACGGAAGGTTCTTTATTCAAAGATGCGTTTGAGTTCTCGGGGGATAAAAAATTCAAAGATGCATTCATTCTTCTTTGCAACAGTCTTCTTGAAAAGCAGGGGGAAGAAGGTGTATGGATGCGTTTTATGCCAAACTCTGAAGCAAACAAAACATTTCACCCGCGTTTCTCGCTCTGGTACGCAGAATCTTTGATCGAAGCTTTTAAATTGACCGGTGATCGCAAGTACCTCGAAGGTGCAGCAAAAACAGCACGGACATTTGCAAAAGCACAACAGAAAGATGGAACTATCTTTTATGATAATTATACAGATGGCCAAAGACCGGATAAAGGCTCAGCAACAGGTTCTGCGGTAGCGCTTGCAGGAATTGTATGGATTGAACTGGCCAAAGAAGGTTTCAAAGAGTTCGATAACAATATTGAAAAATCTGCCACATGGCTGTTGAAGAACCGATACGCTGTTGATCATCCCGATCCGAATCTCCGTGGTGCGGTAGTTGAAACAAGGACGCGTTTTCAGAAAGGAAAAATCTGGCTCACTAACCGTGACATTGGTTCCAGCTTCGCTCTTCGCTTCCTGGTGGATTATAAAAATTTCAAGTTCAAATAGTATACTAAATAAACGATTGCTTAAACAATGAAAACTCTTTTTTTACCAAAAAATATCTGCAAAATGAAACAAAGTATCCACCGACTGCTCATGTCAGTATCGCTGCTGCTGACATCCCTGCTTTCCTTTTCAGATGCTTCAGCTCAATCGGGCGGAGATATCAAAGGACAGGTTACAGACACTGACGGAGGCGCTCTCCCAGGTGCATCTGTTATGATTAAAGGAACTACACGCGGAACCACCACCAACCTCGCTGGTAATTTCGAACTGCTTAGCGTAAAACCAGGGAAGGTTACTCTCGTGATTAATTACATGGGCTTCAAATCCATTGAGCAGGAAGTAGAGGTCGTAGCTGGTCGCCCTGCAAATACCGCCATCAAAATGGCGTCCAATACCATTGACCTGACCGGTGTAACCGTGTCAAGTGTGCGTGAAGGACAGCAAAAAGCATTGAATCAGCAACGTAACGCAGATAATATTAAACAAGTGATCTCTGCTGACCTGATGGGGCGTTATCCTGACCTGAACGTAGCAGAATCCATGCAACGTCTTCCAGGTGTAACTATTGGGAGAAACAGCAGCGGTGAAGGTGCTACCGTGCAGCTTCGTGGTACACCAGGAAACTTCACCAATATCAATGTGAACGGCGAGCAGATCATGGGATCTTCAGAAGATGGCGCGCGCAATGCCCAGCTTGACGTGATCCCAAGTAATGTACTCGCTTCTATGGAGGTGATCAAAACACTTACTCCTGATCTTGATGGTGACGCGATCGCTGGTCAGATCAACATGAAATCTCCCACGGCAACTTCGCTGAAAACAAAATTTACGCTTGACGCGGGCCTTGGTTACAATGACCTGCGTGGCAAATCAAACGGCATCGGTAATATCTCTATCGGGAAACGTTTCTTCGCAACTGCTAAAAATCCAAACGGTCTTCTCGGCCTGATGGCTACCGGTAGCTATTACAAAACAACAAACGGATATGATGAGATCCGTTCGCAGGTATGGGAGCAAAAAGACTATGGTCGTGGTCTGATTTATTTCCCTACAGACGTGCGTTATCTCTATGTAGAAAACCAGCGTACGCGCCAGGGCCTGTCTGCTACTGCGGATCTTAACTTCAGCCCTGTTACAAGTCTCGTTGTGAATTTCATGTACAGCGACCATGACAATGAACTCACCCGCTACCGCAAACGTACGCGTATGGAAACAAGCCGTACAACTCAAAACGCAGAAGGTGTCTATGTAACTTCCGGTGGCCGTTCATATAATGAACTGCGTACTGCAAATGAAGACAACCAGAACATTAACCTGAATGCTCAGTTTGAAACACGTATTAAGCGTGTTAAACTCGACGCGGGTGCATTCTTCACCACTTCGAAATATGAGACAGTTGCAGGTACTTATAACTTCTGGACTGCTACACGCGTTCCTCTTCAGATCACGGACATCCATACAGATCTGTTGATGGCATCAGGAACAGACTGGAAAGACAATGCTTCCCTGTTTACTTTCAACACCATCGAAAGAGATAACTGGAATACAAAAGGCAGAAATGCTGTAGGAAAGATCAACGCAACATATGACTACAAGTTGGGTAATAATTCTGCTACATTCAAAGTAGGTGGAAAGATCAAAAGAATGCATAACGAAAGATGGAGACCTGAAGCAACAACCCGTGTAAGTACTTACGTTGGTGCTGCTGCTGCCGGTCGTTTGACAAACTTCTCGGGTAACCCTGAAGTTTCTGCAGATCTGCTTGACGGCCAGACAAACTTCGGCCTGGGTGTTGATCGCGATAAAACGATCTCTTACTTTGACCAGTACAAAGATGATCCCGCGTATTTCAGAACAGAAACAGCTACTACAAGAGCAACGATCGATGCATACTATTATGATGCGGTTGAGACAGTTTCTTCTGCCTATATCATGAATCGTGTTCAATTCAACCGCTGGATGGTGATTGCGGGTTTGAGAGTTGAAAATACAGATGTTGACTATCGTGGTAACATCATCGTTCAGGATGCCGCTGGTGTTTGGCAGTCTACAACTCCTGCAAGACAGGAAACAAGCTATACCAAATTCCTGCCTAACCTTCAGGCGAAATATGATATCAATAAGTCTACACTAATTCGCGGTGCAGTAACTTTCGGTTATTCAAGACCAAACTTTGTTGACCTTGTTCCAGGAAGAAATATCAGTATCCTCAGTGAGATCATCACAGATGGTAATCCAACATTAAAGCCCGCTTTCTCTACCAACTTTGATCTGATGGCTGAGAAATATCTTTCTAACCTCGGTATTCTTTCTGCAGGTTTGTTCTACAAAAAGATCGACAAGTTCCAGTATGCAAGCGAAACACGATTGACTGGTAGCGAGTTCCCCGGTGCTGCCGGCTATCTTAATTGGAGATACCGTCAGGTGTTGAACGGTGATGCTGCTGATGTATTCGGTGTTGAATTGAATGCACAGGCAAACCTCACTTTTCTGCCTGGTTTCCTGAAAGGATTCTCTGTACTGGCGAACTATACGTATTCTCATTCAAGTGCTGATGCGCAGTTCCGAAAAGATCTTCGTCTGCCGGGTCAGGCCACTCATACAGCAAACGCGTCTCTTTCTTATTCAATTGCGGGTCTGACTGTACAGGGTAATCTGAACTATAACGGTTCTTACACCGAAACACTTGGCGCAGATGCGATGCAGGATATTATCACTGATGCCCGTACGCAGATAGATGCGAATGCTTCTTACAGGATCAATAAAAGATTTACGATCTACGCAGAAGCTCAGAACCTGACCAATGCTCCAAAGAGAGTTTATTTCGGACAGGAAAATCAAATGTATCAGAAACAATACTATTCATTCTGGGGAAGAGCTGGCATCAAGTTCAGACTCTAACCTGTTAGGGAAGGTTTGAAAGGCTTTGGAAGTTTGAAAGGTTTGGTAGGTTTTATATGTTTCATATGTTTCATTGGTTTCGTAAATGTTCAATACTCAAGGAAACCTATGAAACCTACCAAACCTACCAAACCTTTCAAACCTCCCAACCTTCTCTCCCCACTCTCGTACCCTTCGGGAAGAAGACGCTTATTCATGAAAACATTCAGATATAAAATATAAACAAATGACAGATTTTGTAGCCGATCAGTTGAAGGTTCGGATTTATGAAAACAGGATCGCTTTGGGCGAGGATGCAGCAAAGATGGCAGCGGACACTATCCGTTTATTACTAAAACAGAAGCAAGTTGTAAATATCATTTTTGCAGCAGCCGCTTCACAAAATGAATTCTTAGAAGCGCTGATCAAAGAAGATATCGATTGGCAACGTGTACAGGCATTTCATATGGACGAATATATCGGTCTGCCGAAGAATGACCCGCAGCTGTTTGGTGTGTTTTTGAAGAAAAGAATTTTTGACAAAGTTCCATTTGGTAACGTGTTTTATCTGAATGGACAGGCTACAGATAGCGAAGCAGAGTGTGAGCGTTATGCTTCATTGCTTCGCGAACACCCGGTTGATATTACCTGCATGGGCATCGGCGAGAATACACACCTCGCATTCAATGATCCGCATGTGGCAGAGTTCAATGACCCAAAACTGGTAAAGGTGGTAGATCTTGATGAGGCTTGCAAACAACAGCAGGTAAATGAAGGCTGTTTTATTGATGTAAGCCAGGTTCCTGTAGATGCGTTTACGTTAACAATCCCGGCATTGCTGAAAGCAGGTAAGATCTTCTGCATGGTGCCAGGAACTACAAAGGCGCTGGCCGTTTATCACACGCTGATGGATACGGTTTCAGAACAATATCCGTCTACCATACTCCGCAAACACGGCGGTGCATGGCTATTCCTTGAAAAAGAAAGTGCAGCGAAAGTTGTTGCGGAAACAACAGCCTTAACAGCTGTTAATTAATAATAAATAAAACGGATGATTATGCAGACGATACAGGTTAGTGATCTTTCCCGGTATCATCAGTTAGTATCTGATCTGTTCCGCTGGCCAACTTCGGAGGCTGAGTGGGAACAATACAAATTATCAAAAGAACAGGTGGAGCACTACCATGAATTTGGTTATGTAAGCAATATCCGTTTGCTTGATGACAAACAGATCGAAAAACTGAATGAGGAATTATCACAGATCGCCGATCCTGCGCATCCCGGAAATAATCTCTTCTATCAGTTTGCTTCCAATGAATCAGCTGATGTGAACACTGTTCTCTTTCATGCTCTCGGAGCATGGCGGATCACTGAAGGATTTCACGATATCCTTTGGAACCCCGCTTTCGTGATGGCTGCAAGCCAGTTGCTTGGCGATAAGGCTGTACGGTTCTGGCATGATCAACTGTTCTGCAAACCTGCTCTGCATGGGGGTGTAGTAGCATGGCATCAGGATTACTCATACTGGACACGTACAGCCCCATTGCAGCATCTGACCTGCTGGGTAGGGCTTGATGATGCGACAACCGAAAACGGATGTCTGTATTATGTACCATACAGTCAGCACTGGGGCTTATTGGATAAACCCGAACTGGCCGGTAATATGGAAGGTTTGATGGATTATCTTACAGAAGAACAGAAGGCTCAATTCAAACCAATCCCCATTGAACTAAAAAGAGGTTACGCCAGTTTTCATCATCCATTGATGGTGCATGGTTCCTATGCCAATACATCAGACAGATCAAGAAGGGCCTTTGTTCTCAATGTTTTTGCTGATGGTACCGTCTCTAATTCTGATGATGAACTGCTGCCAACAACGCCGGGTATTCCCAAAGGAAAGAAGATGGAAGGCCAGTTTTATCCGTTGTTATTTGATCCGAAAGAAGTAAAAAGTAAAAAGTAAAAAGTAAAAAGTAAAAAGTAAAAAGTAAAAAGTAA
>VFQP010001148.1_pt1 | contig 38228 bp, 56 predicted proteins | sample 3512351 | NCBI WGS metagenome assembly VFQP01 (sample SAMN10412372, study PRJNA504923) | tailings metagenome | isolation source: Relicate 1 Philex TSF1 revegetated site | place: Philippines: Tuba, Benguet | collected 2017-08-29
CCCCACCAACCCCCCCCAACATCACCCCAACAAAAAATACCCCCCCCCCCCCGTACACACACATGCACACCCCCAGGTCTCGCCTCCATTGCCCCCCGTAGCCTGCAAGATGAACTCTCAACTGCCCTCTCCCTCGCCAACACCCTTGCTGTACAACTGGCCAGTACCACCCGCGTCCTCCACCTGCTACACCCAGAATTCCTCCCCCCCACCATGGGGCAGTATATCGACGCGCTGCTGGGGGAGCCAGGGGAGGTGGGTGCAGTGGCAGGGCATGCAGCCACTGTGTTGGATGATGCCATGGTGAAGCTGGAGGAACTTGAGCGACGGGTGAGGGCACGACAGCAGGGAGGGACAAGTGCTGCTCGTGTGATGGAGTGGGGTGGGGTGGAACCTGGTGCAGCGGGTCGGGGGAGCGGTGCGGGTGGTGGGGCGAGCGGTGGTGGGGTGGGGAGGACGAGTGGGGGGGGTGATGGTGGGAATGCGAGCAATGAAAGGACGGTGAATAGTACAGGGGGGGTAGGGGGTGGACATGTACATGAGCAGCAGCAACAGGGTGGTGGTGAGAAGAAGAAGAAGAAGAAAAAGAACAACAACAACAATGGGAGTGTTGAAGGGACAACCAATGGCATGGGTGGGACCGCCTCTGGTCAGGGAGGGAACCCCTCTGCTCAGGCAGGGGCTTCAGTAGCCAGTACAAGTGGCAGTACAACCAACATCTCACCCAGCCACAATGGTGCACTAGGAAAGCAACAGCAGAATCAAAAGCAAACCAAGGCGGGTGGGGGTGCAGTGGTACCACCACCACCACGACCACGAGCAGCACAAGGGGCCAGCAGCAAAGGAAAGGGCAAGGGGCCAACAAAAGGAAATGGCCAAAGGAATGCCCAGCCTGTTCAGACAGCACATATTGGAGTGATGATGGTGCAGCGTGCTGAACAGCAGCGGCAGGGGAACAAGTAGATGGGTTGTTCATCTTTTGTTGTTGTTCGTCTTAAAGCAGCCAGTTTTGTATGCTGATTTGACTTTTGACAATCATCATTGTTGTAATTCGTTTGTCTGCCACACGATGAGGCGAAGAACCATCAACAAGGTTGCAGCAGAGGCAACAGAACAAAAGCAAGATGATGATGCTGGCCAACCCCCTACGCAGCCTCCTCGCAAATCCACTGATATAGGTCCTATATCACGACCTATGCTCCTATTCTTATGCACGGGCATTGCTATGTCGCTTATAGGCCAAATAAACGCCAACAAGGTATGTGGAACATCGGCATGCCAAGGGTCACATGCTCGTACACCACGCTCCTACACAACCTCAGGGTCTTGCAGATGCACGTGCCCAGCTCATATCGTGGATCAAGTACCTCAGCGCATTGGTGAGCAATGCAGTGGCATTGCACTACAGCACCGACGCGGTGTATGTGAACTGGTATGCATGCGGTTTGCACACGCATCACATGATGCATATTTGCAAACACCACCGCATACATGCATCGCAGGGGTACCAGGCAGCTCTTGTATGCACTGGCTTTCATAGACGTGGTTGCATACGCACTGTTTGTACACGGTACGTGCGCTTGTGTGCTGTGCTGTGTCCCACACCACATGCCGTGTTGTTGATGTAGAGAGTACAGCATGCATGCCACTCATGTGTGTTCCACACACCACAATACATCATACTCAACACATCACAATGTACTCATACTCAACACAACACCCACAGGTTTCAACATGCTCGGCGCAAGCGTGAGCACCATCATATTCGCAGGCCTCTCCCAATTCTTCACAGCACTCCTTACTGTGACCCTCCTCCACAGAAAACTCTCCCGACTGCAAACAACAGGCGTGGGTATCGTCATACTCGGCTTGTGTATGCAGTCAGCACCTGCGTTCCTATCCACGCTGACCAACGCATTGACCACCACCTCTGTCACATCAGCAGGGCACCCTCTCTCGGGGGGTGGTGTGTCTTGGTCCGGGGTGTTGAGTGTGGTTGGAAGTACCCTGCTGTATGCCTTGATGGGGGTTGTGTATGAGCAGCTGTTGGCAGTGCGACCCACACCACCACATACAATGATTATGTTTACAATCAGTGCCATTGGTAGGTGGGAGGGGGGGGGGGATATGTGTGGGTATGTGGGATTGTGTATGTGTGTATGTAGAGTGTGTGGTAGGGCACCACCCACCCTACCCCACATGCACAGGATTCACATGCACCTCCATCTACATGCTCATCTACACCCTCCCCCGCTGGTCCACGGTCGTCCTCGCACCCATCCACAATGCCGGCACATCCTGGCCAATGGCCTTTTGCTGTTGGCTGGCCTTTGCAGTGGTCTACAATGCCCATACCTACACCCAACGACTTGTATTCAGCACAGATGGGGCCCTCGGGGGGTGCCTGGTCAATGCGCTGCGGGGCCCTGCTGTGAGTGTCGTGGTGGCATTGTTTTTTTGCAGTGCATCCACACCAAAGCATTGTTTGACGGGGTGGGGGGTGGGGAGTGCGTGTATGGTGGCGGTGGGGGTGTATGTGTGGGGGATTTCCAAGGATGAACATGCACTGTGGTGGTGGAAGCAGTTTTTCAAGATGGACAACTTTAGCTGGTGATGATGGGGAGGATGATGATGAAGTGGTGGTGGTGATGTGGAAATGGAGGTGGTGGGAATTTTCCTGCTTGATTTTTTCTGTATTGATTTTTTCTTTGTTGACTGTCGGTTCTTGTCCATGTTGACTGTGAGTTCTTGCCAATTGTTGTGTTCCAATTTGTCGTGTTCATTTCGTTGTTGACCGTTTATTCATTTGCAACACCACACCTTGCTGTCACATGGCTATTATGTAATGCAACCACAGCCAACACATGCCGTGACAGGTGTTACCATCAATCACACACACACACAAACATGTATATCCATCCTCCAAATGGATCACCACCAAAGCACCCTTACACACAACCACCATCACAAATAAAACACCCAACACACATACGCACCACCACCACCACCACCACCATCATCATTCAAAACAACAACCAACCCAGCCACCCCATCACTCAGTGTCGTTTACTCTTGCCCTTGCGCTTTGCAACCTTGTGTCGATGTACATTGGGCAGCTTGGCAGCACGCTTTGCCTCAGGCAGTACCCTATATATGCGAACCATCCAGTGCTGACTTGTAAACACCTCTTCAAAATACTTGAGCCTGTGACATGGAGGGGAGATTATAAGTAGAGGGGAGGTGATAGAATAGGGGGGAGGTGATGATGGGAATGTGGGGATGTGATGACAAAGAGTGCGTGCACAAGTTATAGAGATGCAACAGCACACACGAACATGTACATACAATAATCAATACACATACACACATACACAAACACATGCACACACAAAAACACACAAAAACACCTACTTGAAATCCTGCAATCCTATCTCTGTATTGCGCACTCTATCAAACCCACGCTTTCCTGTCACCATGGTTGCCGCATCTGCAAACCTGTGGGTGGGTGTTGGTATTGATAAGAGTGTGCGCGTGTTCATGTTGTGTACATGTACACACCACACAATCAACCCACACAATCAACACACACAACCAAAAACAAAAATAACAAATACAACACACAACCCCCGGGTTGTTAGAAAAAAACCCTATAGTATAGTATAGTATACCTATAATACAGCATACCTATAATAACTCAGGCGGTACATAAGGCTATTAGTGAGCCCCCTCCCTGCCTCCGCATCCACTCTGTATGCCCCTTGCGGTGTGAGGTAGTTCTTTTCTTGTATATCAGGAAACACACCTCCACCAATGCGAACCATCCATAAAAACTTGTTGATGTCATCAGATGGGTACCCTGTGTAGGGGGGGAGGGGGGATTGTGGGTATGTCGGTGTATGTGGGTGTGTAAGGGTGTGAGGGTGTGGGGGTGTGTAGGCGGGTGTGTGCATGAGCACATGTGGGAGATACTACATGCATGTGCATGCATAGGTCCACATCAACGAGCACATATTTACACAACAACAACATGCACAACAATGTGCAAAACACGCACAACACAACAATAACATGCACAACAACCACAACATCAACGCACCAATCCACCCTCCAAATACCACCAGCACATACTCCACATCCAAGCTCCTATACACCTCCCACGCTGTTTTCTCTGGGCTCGACATTGCCCTCCCCACAGTCGCAATGTGTGTGTTGTTCCATGTGTTGTTATCTACTATGACACTTCTGTTGGCCATGGCGGTGAGCTGATACCCTGTGTGTGTTGTGAGTGTGTGTAGATAATGCGGGTATAGTGTGTATGTAGATAATGCAGATATATGCAGGCACAGCATGCATGACAATAGTGATGCGTACGAATAAAAACACATATGATGATTCCAGCATAATATAGCTACATAAAACAAGTACATGACTGCATCACAATACATGACTGCACATCACAACCTACCATAATCCCACCATGAGGCCACCTGTGGGTGGGTGGGTGGGTGGGTGGGTGTGGGTGTTGGTGTTGGTGTTGGTAAATCTTGAGAAAACAAACGCTACAAACACATGATGAAGCACATGCCCACCCCCTCCTCATTTGCACACACATTTCCTCACACAGCAGTACATCCACCCCCCTTTCATTTCCATACACCTTTTTCTCACACTGCAATACACTCCCCTTACCCCCCCACCCACCCACACCCACTCTTCCCCCCCCCCACCACCCTTACCTTGGCATCAGGATGTGAGTTGAACCTCAGCCACCCATACGCCTCCCTGAAATCATCAAACACCACCACTGAACCATCCCTCTGTCTAGCCTGCAACACAATAGAGGGGGCGCTGTACATCTCTGCAGCAGCCCAGCAGCAGTGAATTATGTAGAATATGAGAAAGACGAGCAACAGGATGGAGGTGAGGATGCCCACATCTTTGGGAAGGGCGTAGAGCTGGGCACGTGGTGGTTTTTTGGGGGTGGGAGTCTGTGTGTTGGTGTGTGTAGTGGTGTGTAGTGGTGTGTGTAGTGGTGTGTATAGGTGTGTGTAGTGGTGTGTATAGGTGTGTGTAGTGGGTGTGTATAGGTGTGCGTTGGTGAGTAGTGGTGTGTTGGTTGTTTATGGCATCCATAATGATGATGTTGATGATAATCATCAACATACACACATCAGCATACACGCCTCCACACACAACCCCCCCACACATACCCCAACACAACACAACACACCTGTTGTTTCTTCCCACTTGATCGACTTGGTGTTGCCTCTACCCCCCCTTTATCACTCCCTTTATCACCCCCCTCACCACCCCCCACCTCATCTGATGACACCTCCCCCACAGCGGGGCTGTATTCCACATCCCCACTCACCCCCAACGCATACGACGTCCCACACACCCTCAAGGCGTCGTGCAATGCCACCCCACCCAAACAACACAACGCAGGCGCCAGCACCAACATCAGGCGCACCATCACCCCCGAAAAATACACCGCAGTCACACCATACAACAGCAAAAACAACGACCCATCCGTCAGTGGGAAAAACGCAGATATGAGCCCTGCCGGTGCGAGCAACACCAGGAGATGCGTATCCATGAAGTAACTATTCCATGCAGTGGGTTGGTGCTCGCTCACACTCGCTATAATGGGAATGTACTTGGATGCATAGGTGGGATCAAGCAACGACAGCGATCGCCCTGTCCATCGCAGCGTGGGGGACGCAGCAACCCACCCAACCATGAGCACCGACACAGCCGCCACACAAGCAACACCAGCAGTGAGCAGGAGGGTTTTTGCTGCAGCATATGCTTTTGGGGGGAGGAGGGATTTTATGTAGGAGACCAGCATGGCTATGTGGAGGGCGATGAGGACGAAAAAGGAAGCAAAGTGCTCTGATGTGGCAACTGCATTGAAGCCTATTACGGGGATCAGACCTGTTTGTTTGTTTGGGGGGGGGTTGGGGGTGTGCATCCAGAGGATGCAGTGGAGTGTATGCGTGTGTGTATATGGTTGTACAGGAGGAGCATGATTGCAAACAATAAAAAACAAAACAAGGACAAACATAGAACAGAGAGGTACACTGTATGCAATACACAGGTACACACAGGATATGGTGTCACACAAGACATAGTGTCACACAATACCCCTATGTACACACAGTATACAATCCCCCATGTACACAGCAGCACAATACCTGCAGCAAGGGTACCCATGATGACAAATGGTGCGTACGCCACATACAACCTGCTACTCAGCCTGCCAGTCACGATGGACGCGAGGCAGTGTATGGGTATGAGGTTGATTACGAATGAATACCCACCCCATGATGCCACCATGTATAGGTAGCCAAAGAACAAAGCAGTCGCCCATGCCAGTGACCCAGTGTGCAGTGTCTGTTTTTATTTTGGGGTGGGGGGGACGATGTGTGTGTGATGATGTTGTCTGTTGGGGGGAAGGATGTATAATAAGGATACCTCTCTTATCAGACAAGGTAGATGATGTGTGATGATGTATGGGTGGGTGTTTGTAGGAGAGATGATAGGAGTGGTGTGTAGGGGGGCAACACATACACAGAATCACATCACAAACAATGGTTGACATACATACAAAAACCACCACCACCACAACGACACATGGATATATATACACCATCAGATACACACAAACACATACACACCACAGCCCACCTTGATGTAGAGAAAAAACGTGTTCACCAGTGCAAATATAGCCACCCCCTCATTGTCAAAGGACCCAGCCACACTACGTGATATATAAGAGGGCACCACTGCAACAAACGCTGCTGCACACAACCCTGCACCAGAGCCCCGCACTTCCTTGACAAGCATGTAGGTTGATAGTGCGCAAAACGCAGCAAAGAGGGGGGCAGTAAACACGCATGCCTCCTGCACGTCAATTGGGATGTTGAGGGCGTGCAGGGTTTTGTATATCAAGCCTGCTGTGAATATCAAACCCTGTTGGAGGAGTGGGTTGTGTGTATAGCTGTGTATATGCAACCTGGTTGTACATATGTGTACACATCCACGGTCATCATCATACCGGGTAGACGGTGCCGCCCACCACACGTCCCAGCGGATACCATGTACGATCATCAAACCAGTTCCATAGGTTGTACAGGCCCTCTTTGCTAAGAAACTGGGTGACACGGTAGTTGAAGTACCTGGTAATACAACAACAGAGGTGCGTGTGTGGGATCTGGAGCAACATCATTGATGTGATCAGCAAGCACCATCACGTACGGATCAAATTCGTGGATGACAGATTCGTATTTGATGACAGAAAAGAGCCTGATAGAGGATGCGAGGAGGCAGATGCAGCCTAGGGTAAAGTATTCCACCAGCCTCGCGATGGCTGATGCAGCCATAGTGCCACCTAGCACCAAAGATGTTCCATGCACAATTGATGATCAATAATGCATATTGGATACAATTGGTTGTTGCTGTTGATGTGGTGTATGTCATGTACACGCACGCTCGCTGATGCAAAAACAATGATGCATGCAAAACAAAAATCACACCACCCCAGATCCATAAATCACCAGATCTACCAGATCATTTCTTCATACACACCATCATGGGTAAAGAGGTGGAGATGAAGGATGCCCCAAATGGAACACCCCCCAAAGAAGAAGCCATGGTGACAGACGATGCTCCCGCAGCAAAACCTACACCCATCAGTGTACTGCAATCAAACGTGGCCCTGTTGGAAAAGGCTGTCAAACTCAAGGACACGAGGCTGATGATCGGGCGAGTGCTCAGGCAAACTGCCAACATACGCAAACAGCTCGACATCCAATTGCTGAAAACGTTTTTGCAAGAAACACTGCCCAAGGGGTCGTCCACGCAGGGGTATCTGCTTGATGTGCTGTCCAAGGTAGGAGATTGCTTTGTGTGGTGGATGCACGATCACACGGTGTGCACACAGTACTATACGTCCACAACGCAGGCCGATGGGGCGATGGATACGGATGCCAACGGCACTGTGGCCAATGGCGTGGCAACACCACCACCTACATCAAGCATTCCCGAGGTGGAGTTGTATGCCTACCTGCTGGTGACACTGCTGTTGTGTGACAGCAAACAATTTGGCAAGGTGTGTGGTTTGGTTGGTGGGGTGCCAATGGGTGGTTGATAGCACGAAGCATTTAAAAGTACAGACACGGGGTGGTGTATGCGCGCACCATCAACACACAACATCATCACAACATCATCACATCCGTGTCTGAACATCATCATCAACAGTCAAAGCAAGTTACAAGTCATGCACTGCAATGGTTGTCTGCGTTCAATCGCCGCACCATGGATGTGTTGGCTGCTCGATTGTATTTCTACCATTCATGGGCACACGAGTGCACTGATTGCTTGGCAGATGTGCGCAGGTATGGTGTGTTTGTGTGTGGGGTGTATGTGTATGCAAGTGTGTTGGGAATGTTCTGTGTGCGTTGGAATGCACATTGCAATACAAATATGTACACTTTCATCATCCGTGTGTATGTTCCACACACAACCCACATACATCACACAACCCCATCATACACAACCCCAATACATCACACGCAGTACATTATTGGCACTGCATCGCACTGCTGTATTGCGTCATGATGATATTGGTCAGGAAACCATACTCAACCTGCTACTGCGCAATTACCTGCACTACAATTTGTATGATCAGGTGTGTGTAGGGGGAGGTGTGTGTGGGTATCGTGTGAGGGAGAGGTGTGTGTGTGGTATCGTGTGAGGGGGAGGTGTGGGGGGTATCGACCTGATTACACGCCCCACACAACACCTACACATCCCCATTCACCTCACACAACACCTACACATCCCCATTCACCCCACACACCGCATCCACCCCTATACACACCCCTCACACACACACCACACACACGACATCTACACGCAGGCTGAAAAGTTGCGTTCCAAAGCACAGCGTCCAGAAACATCCAGGTCAAGTCAACAAGCATGTCGGTACCTATACTACCTGGGGCGTATTCGCGCTATACAGCTTGAGTACACCGAAGCCAAGGACTGCCTGCAACAAGCAGCACGGAAGGTATGTGGGTGGGGGTAAGTGTGTATGGTGTGTTTTGGGGTGGGTATGTGTGTGGGGGGTGGAGGTGGGATCAATGATGCGGCAGAAAGGGTGTGTGGTTGTTGCTATATGTGTGCACGTGTACATGTTCCATTGTGCACCCACCACACACACCACCACACACACCTCACACACACCACCACCACACACACTTCACCCACACACCACATAGGCACCACAAATTGCTCATGCATTCCTGGTGTCAGTCAACAAGTGGCTCATCCTGGTTCGTCTGCTGCTAGGAGACATACCTGAACGTGTGGACCTCACAGCACCTGGTATGCAGGTACCACTGGTGCCATACTTTGACCTGACACAGGCTGTGCGATCAGGTGACCTTATCAAGTTCAAGTATGTTGGGTTATTGCTTTTTATTGTGGGGAGCGTGGTGGGGTGGGATGCTACTCATGGTGGTATTGTAGTTGTGTTGTTTATTTACTTGTGTTTTTTCCTTTGCTACACATGTTGATACTTGTTCTTCTTTCTGAATACTATACCATACACACACAAAAAGAAACACCCCACACAAACACACCCCCACACACCGCAGGGAGGTATCCGATAAGCATCAGTCCACCTTTATCAAAGACGGGACCAACAACCTCATCGTCCGCCTACGCCACAACGTCATACGCACTGGCCTCCGCCGCATCAACCTCGCCTACAGTCGCATCTCTATATCTGACATAGCAACAAAGTTGGGTCTGGACAAGGTGGAGGACACCGAGTGTATTGTGGCCAAGGCAATTCGGGATGGGGGTATTGATGCTGTGTTGGACCATGAACAGGGGTATATGCAGTCAAAGGCGTCTCATGATGTGTATTCCACGGATGAGCCCCAGACGGCGTATCATGCACGTATTGCGTTTTGCCTTGATATTCACAATGAGGTGTGTGAGAATGGGTGTGGGTGTGGATGGGGAGGTGTGAGGGGGGAGAGAGTTGAAAGGGGGGTGCATGCCTGTGTTTTCATGTGTGTGTATTCATGTATGTAGCTCCACACCCACCACCACCACCATGACCACCACACGCCACCACACGCCACCACATAGGCTGTCAAGGCAATGCGCTTTGAGCCAGATGCCTATCGTAGTGCCCTGGGTGGAGATGGCAAGGGTCGTGTGCCCACTGAAGAGGAGATTGCACGTGCTCTTGAGGAAGATGATGAATTTTGAGTGGAGAAGATGTGGAGAAGATGAGGAATGTTGATTGGGGGATGATGAGGAATGTTGATTGGACACTGCTCTTGGAGGGTCACGAGGAAGATGTGGAGGTAGAAGGAGCATGAGGAGGATGGGAAAGGAGGTTGGAAACAGAGGGGGAAAAGACGGGGTGTTTTTGCAAACACACATGCAAGGGGGGGAGTGTGTGACTGATATGCACATCATCGGTGTCACCGCACAGATATCATGTTTTGTGTAAAATCATCAATCATACGTTACCTCATGAAACAAGCATCACCCACGAAATGCACAACATTGAAAACATTTGTACCATACCTATGCCAAGGAAATAATACACGTTGTACCACACAAAACGAGTGGACACACTTTTCTTTCATCCATCCCACCCCCCATCCTGCAACGACGCCCCCCAACTCCCCACCCCCTGCTGGCCCCCCACCCCCTCACACCACGAGCTGCTGGGACTCACCCCCTCCACGTCCGTCCCAGTACCCAACGACCCCACATGCCGCACCCCCCACAAGCTGCTCGCCAAACTTCGAGGGCCCCCCAACAACCACGACACCGCGTGGGGAGGGCCCTGGGTGGTGGCCTCTACGTACCCGGGCAAGGCCCGGATGCGTGATTCGATCATGCAGTTGCGGTCAAACATGACTTTGACCCCCTCTGCGCATGCTGTGGGGAAGAATGACTCGAGCAGCAAGCGACGTGCGTATTCGGTGAAAGAGTGGCGGAGGGTGGACATGCGGGGCCAGCTTGCCATGGTGGTGCAACGCTGCGGGCGACCTGTTGTCGGGGGGGGGGGGGGGATGGTGATTGCACATGAATTATTTGTGAAGTGTTTTGCTGGGGCACATGCACTCCACACCCAACACCACACACAAACTCACCAAACACACACACACTCTCACCAAACACACCTGTTACAAAGTCAAAGGCTTGCACAATATTCCACATGGCATGACTATCAAACAGCTGTGTAAACGACATACCCAATCTCCCAGCCAAATACGCCGATGCTGTTTTCAATGTCCAATATACCGACAGCACCAGATGGGCAGGTGCCACTGCCATCTCCCACTCACATGCGTCACCATCACCATATGAGTCACCATCACCATGCATGGCATGTGTGGTGGTGATGGGGGGGGTGGGGGTAGGGTGGGGGGGTGGGGGAGCGCGGCGCATGGTGGGGAGAAGAGGAAATGAGAGGGGAGTGGTGGTGGTGGTGCGTAGGCAAGTCCATGCACTGATGGTTATGCCGAATGCAAGGTGAAGGAGCTGTTATGAGGGTGGTGTTTTGTTGATGTTGATGGGGTGTACATATATACAAGCATACATACAGCAGTACATATCCACACACATACACACAATATACACAATACCCACAACATGTACACCACACAGCACCACAACCACACAGCACTCCATATCCACGCAGCACCACAACCACACACACCTTGAGCACCAAATGAGCAACAATGATCCAATTAATCAACCGTATACCAGTCCCCAACAGACACTTGAGCACATGCATCACATCTGTTTGCACATGCAGCTTTGTGTGGATACGCTGTACACAACCAAGGTGGGGGTGACACATGTTTATGGGGTTGGGAACCGTGAGGTAATTGGTGATGCGAGACTGTGTGTGTGTTTGGTGTGTGTTTGGTGTGTGTTTGGTGTGTATTTGGTGTGTATTTGGTGTGTATTTGGTGTGTATTTGGTGTGTTTGGGTTACCCATGCACACTCACCCACCCCCACCTTCGACCCACCTTCCACACATCTTCATTCCCACACGCAGCAGCTGCAGCGCTGTGATAGTAGCTGGTCAATCCAGGGCATTCAAACGCGACACAGTGATGTATTTCCCTCAGTAACACAGTGCACGCAGTTGCTGTGAACCCACCGAGTGAGTGACCTGTTGTGTATTGACATAGTTGCACATCGGGGTAGGCTGCCTGATGGGGGGGTTGGGGGTTGGGGGGTGGGGGGGAAGGGGGGAGGTACGGCACAGTGGTGATGATGTACCATAGTGATGATGTACCATCCACATACAAGAGAGATGAATGCATGCACACATGTACATATCCTTGTATACGCATGCTTGTGCACATCACATATGCCCTACAAACACACACACACACACACACACACATAATCCCACACACAACCCCACACACCCGCAGCTTGACTTGCACAAGTCCAATGTGTTGCACCGCCTTTTGTACAATCACCAAGTCCTGATCCCTGTCTGCGAGCACATGATAATCAGCAGCAAGGTTGCTTGAGTGGTGGAGACGAGTGCCTCTGAATGAATATACCACAGCAACTGCCTGGGGGGTGATGCATGATGTGACGGTGTGGTGGTGTGGTGTGGTGATGTGATGTGGTACGTGTGGTGGGGATCATGTGTCAAACATGGCATGTGTGTCATTGACTATCACATACATTTCGCACAAAAAGGAGTGCAAACACTCCTCATTACACAACACCCAGTTGCTATACAAAACACCCAATCCCTGTATACAAAAACACCCAATCCTCAACACCTAGTACCTTGTGTCCACCCAGTTGTACTGTCCGGGAAACAAAGGTAACCATGCGCAACCCAACAAGCTTGTCTTGACGATCATCGAATATGCTCAACTCCCCAGGTTGTGGAACCTCAAAGTATGCCTCTGCACTGTTGACCATACCGTGTGATGGATGTGTTGACCAGCGAAATCATCATGCACAACAACCACTTTGATCGAGCAGCACCATGGGTGTCACATACCGTGTCCATTTGGCAGGGTTGTGCCATCTATTGGCATACAGGGCACACAGCGCCAAGGTTGCATCTGATGGGCGAGCCAGTTGCTCGAGGGAAATGGGCTGAAACTCGGTCGCTTGAAACAAAGTGTACAAGACATCTGCATGGCTGGTGCGGGACAAATATGTGGCTCCTGGACTGGCTGTATCCAACCCCATTGGGGTTGCTGTGCTAGGTTTGGCGCATGGTCATCATCATAATCAGATGGTGATCAACGCTGCTTGTATTCGTGTCGTATGCGCTGCTGTCGTGGTGCTATCGATCCTGCAGATGCTGCAATAACAACTGGGTTGACTAGCGTTAGTGCACGGGCGTTGTTCGTCTGCCCAGCAGCAGGACATGCATATTCTTGGAATAGCTGCGTTCAGCAAGACGTATGCTTTCACGATGTGTACACATTTACCAATTGCGCAATGAAACTGTGTTCATAATGCTCTTCATAATGCTCTCATACTCGACGATCAACACATACACATCAACACAGAACACATCAACACAAAACACATCCACACACAAACACATCAACACTCGTATCCTAGTGCCTGTCCATGTTTTTCAGTGTCACAGCTGCTGCTGGGTCAATGCGGTTCAAGCCAGTAAAGATCCAAAACTTGAACAACGAGTCGAGAAACACAGGTACTGTTGCCACAAACAGGTACACCGGCCCCTCCTGTGTAGATGGTGGTGGTGGTGTGTGGAGGGTGTAGTACAGAGGGTGTGGAGGATGCACATGGGTGTGCTGTAAACCATTCAACTACAACATGCAAAGCACAGATACGAAATGCATGTGCACCACCACCATCACAAAACACATGCACACACACACACCCCACACCCCACCACCCCCACCACCACACTCTACCTCTACTTCATAGCCATAGTGGTTGCTGATCAGTCGTATCGCCGCCGTCCACCCGTCCTCCGAGTGATACCCGAGCAAGATATCTGTTGCTGCTATGATAATAAACGCCTTGGCTGTGTCGCTGAGGCCACTAAACACACGACTGATGGTGCGAAACAACACCTCCCTACCCGGTGTGTTTCGCACAAGAATTGCAAAAAACACCATCCCCGCCACAGAATCAGACACCACGTTCAAATATGCCCGTTTGTTTTTTTCCCTAAATTCCTCTGCAATGTGCAATGCCTCTTCATGCAAGTGCACCTGCAGCTCATCATTGGTGAGGGCAGGGTGTCGACCGATGGCTGCCTCCATGCGGAGTCGCAATTCCTCCTTGTGGATCTCATGGGCCCCCTCTACTTTCTGACGGTCACTCACGGCAAAGGCCTCTGAGGAAAACGATTCTGCGGAGCTAATGATTGGCACTGCCAGCAGGCGTGAGATGATGAATCCAGTCACAAGTGGGATGGCGACGAGACGAACTGGGGGATGGGAGGGGATGGGATGGATGGGATGCATGGTCAACAATGTGGTGCAAACACCATACACGTCCCCAACTCAAGAAACTCACCTGCAAACTTGAGTGCTTCTCTAGAATCTTCCTGGTTGCTTGCAAATTCCTCTGTAATGCGCTCCTCGGTGGAGATGGCATCAGTGGACAATCGATCCCGGATCCCCGCAAAATCAACAATCGGCCTGAGAAACTCATCACGTGGCCTCCCATCTGTTGACATCCTCCTGGGGTACTTGCGGGGACCACCAACCGGTCGATCTGGCTCTTCCCACGGCTCCCAATCCTCCCCCTCGACATTATCAAGGGGGGCCCACTGATCCCAGGTGTCCCAGGTGCTCGGTGGGCCCCTTCTTGATGGCCCGCCAGCTGCTGTCCCCGGGGGTTGTGGCGGGGAGGCAGCCTCGCCAGATGGGGGGGTGCGTGCTGGGGGTTGGGCGGCGTCGGGTGCACGCAGCGATCGAAACAATGGGAATTGGTTGTCCTCGCTCCGCACTCGCAATGCTGTTGGATTTCTTGCTGTTGGATTTCTTGCTGGTGTTTTTGGTGTGCTGCTGTAGGAATAGGGGGATGGGCTGCCCTGGTGTGGCAACCGGGCAAGTGGTAGGGACATGGAGATCCTTTGTGTTAGTCCTGCATCATTTTCGAGGATTGAACAGCTGCTGTTGCTGTTGTCGTTTGTGTAGAATTGACAAGGGTGTGTTGATGTTGGGTGGTTGTTCGGCAGTCACAACAACTCGTTGGTCAATTGGATCCAAAAAAGGTGCGCCGAGATGTTGGTTACGGACAGGAGAGTACTTATGGTTTTCTCAATCACGCAGCTTTCATTTGTTGAGAGACTCTGAGGAAAGAGGAAAGGAGGAAAAACCACATTGTCTGCAACCCTTGGGTGCAAGCTTACTCCCACTGTGTACCACTTACAACAGCACTGCTTACACAAAGAAATGAAACAGCACATCACACAAGAAACATCACAAAAACATGTCGAGCTCATGCCGCCGATATGTATTGAGCCCCTCATCCTCCAGCACAGGGTAGAACGCCACCAGTGCGTCTTGTGCACCAATGTACAGGTTGTTATACAAGCGCCAATACACGTTGCGAACCTTGCGTGCAGGGTGAAACAGGCCTTGGAGCAGGTAGAGCAAGATCACACAGGGGCCCAGTGCAAGACGACATCCCTCTACAGTGCCCATGACCGCCTGTTGGTGTTGGGGTGTGTGAAGTGGTTTACATACGTATATGTGTGTATGTGTGTGTGTGTGTATGTGTGTGTGTGTACGTCATGATGAGTGTATGAGTGGATCATGATGTACATAACTCGTACATGTGTACGCGCATGCACACACCAGGTGTTGTACATCTTCACATAACACACCAACCCCCACCACCCCCACCACCCCCAAAAACACACACCTGTTGCAAATGCGGTGACGCCTCAAAAATATTTGGCCACACATAATTCAACAAGTGCTGCAATGGAGCCTCACATGACAGCCCCGCCACCCCCAACGACATGTGCTGCACCACAAAAGAAGCAGTCTGCCTATGCACCAAATCCCTATCCATCAGCGCATCCTCAAGCAGGGGTGTGACTGCATTTATGTAGTCTTTTCCCATCTCCCCGATGTACTCGAATAAAAACGACAGTGCCTTGAGCACCCCGTTTTGCACGTTCATCTCCGGAACCTTGTACTCGTTCATGAGTGCTGGGAGGACAGTAAAGGGGGAGCAGGTCTCTGCGACGATGGCTATGGCAACAGTGGTGCACACACGGTTGGTGCGTTCTTGGACTTTGAGGTTGTTCAGGAGGGTGACGAGGACGTCTTGGGGGCCAATTGCCTTGGCTATGTAGCCAAATGTGTTGACAGATGCACGACGAATTGCCTGTTATTGGGGGAGGGGGTGGTGTTGGGGAAGAGAGGGGCTTGGGGGGGGGGGGGATGCAATGAGAGAGCACATGCCATGCCAATACATACACCATGCCAACACATACATACACTCTTTACACAAACACACACCCTCCCAACACTCTCCCCCCCCAATACAACCACCCCCCACCCCCACCCACCCACCCACCCACCCAACCCCACACACCTTTTTATGAGCACGCAGCATATCAAGCAACTCAAAACAGATACGCATCCACTCACGCGCAGGAACATACTCGGCACCCCTGTCCGCAATACGTCCCACCAAGTCGATACAGTTTTCCTGCACCTTTTCATGTCGGTTTTTCAAAATGGGGGTGAGGCGGGGTAAGAGGTCCTTGATGGGGGGGGTCATGCGGGACATGCCAATGACAGTGCATATGGATTTGAGGGCACCGAGGATGCTTCCCAAGACATCGGGGTACTCCTCACCTGTGTAGGGTGTGTGTATGTGTTTATTGTGTGGGTGGGTGTATTCATAGTGTGTGTATGAGTGAGGGTGGGCGTGTATTGCTTGTACATGTTGACTGTATACAAAGGTTGACTGTATACAAAGGTTGACTGCATGCACATGTTGACTGCATGCACGTGTTGTGTGGATGCGAGAAACAAGTCCAACTAGACACCCCCCCCATCAATCACGGATTCTCCATACCAAGATATTCGTACAGCACCACACCCAAGTGCCCCAACAATTTCTCCTCATCACACATCTTCATCACTGGTGCTATGCGGGCAATCAGGTCGGCAGCCTGTTGACGAATTTGTGGGTTTTTGTTATTGAGACGCCACTTGATGGTACCGCAAACTTGAGGGAGGTAGGGTTTGGCACGATGCTTGAGGGCGTTTATAATGGTGCCAAAGCCATTGAGCATCACCCATGCATCATCAGTGACTTGCTCCTGAGGAGGGGTGTGTGTAGTGGTGGGTGTTGTGTGGTGTGGGAGGCATGTGTAGGTGGTGTGTATAGTGGTGTGTGTAGTGGTTGGTGGAAATGGTGTGTATATCGGTGGTGTGTGTGCATGGCAATGATGATGATGGTGTTTGCATCAACAGGCATCCCCTGCTCACAGGTACCACCCCACACATACCCCATCCGCACATACATCCCCCATCCCCATCCACAGCACAACAACACACCAACAACCAAAACACCAACATACCAATACACCAACACACCAAAACACCAACACACCTGGAATGCATACAAAATCCCATCAACAAGCAGCTCCTCCAGCCGGGCGTCTATATCTGCAGTACCCAACTTGCCCACAATCTTGTCAATGGTCTCCATCACCATGCGTCTATAGGGTTCACTCTCATCTTTGAGGTCCTCTACAATACGACCTACTATTTCTGAACAGCCCACCTGACAAGGGGGTGGTGCAGGGTTGGTGGTGTGTGATTTGTGCATGGTGCGTTGTTTGTGCATGGTGTGTGAAAAAGGGGGTGGGGTGGGGGCGTGGAAGGGAGGATGTTGAACAAGGTATTGTTTGTATGCTTGTGTATATGTCACTCACAAAAAAGCACTCAACGACACATCCACAAACAACAACAACAACACACCATTTCTGCCATAGCCACTGTTGTCGTCACCAACGCCTTGTAATTTCGACGATCCAATGCCATTCGACGCACCCAAAAGCAACGGAAAAACTCTGGTAGAATTTCGGTTTTGATGTATTCAGGTTCCACCCCTTCTGTGGTGACACACTGCTCTACCACCTTGAGGACAATCTTTTTCATCTCCTCATCGGGGGTTTGGAATTCCCGCACCAATACTACCATAACCTGCGTGGGGGAAGTGGGGTTGTCGTGGAAAGAGGGGTTGGTGGGAAGAGGGGTTGGTGAAAAAGAGGGGTTGGTGAAAAAAGAGGGGATGTGCTGACTTGAAGTGATGGGAATGTCGTGTCAACACACATGTACACATTTTCAAGTCTTTAGTGTGCATTGAAACACACATGCAACTCTGTTCCATCACACCCACCATCCCACCACCCCACACCCCAATACACGTACCCCCACACCCCAACACACCACCCCAACACATCATACCTCTCGAGTGTAATGATTCGCATACAACGCATCCATCAGGGGAATGATCTGTCCAATCGCCTTCAAATACGCAGCCAGCACTTTACCACGAAGCAGCCGAATTCCCCTCCACAGTGGCTCCAGCACATCATCAAAGCTCTCAATGCCATAGGGCGCAGCTGCCTCCGCAAGTGCGGCCACTGACAGGGCGGTGATGGTCTTTACCTTTTGGTTTTCGTCCACTAGACCGTGTTTGATGATGTCTACAAGGGCTTTGAGGTGGGGGAGGACGGCACAGCCCATGAGGATGGCGATTTGCTGAATGATTTTTATACCTGAGAGGGGGGGGGAGGGAGATGATGAGGGGGGGGTGCGATGTGGAGAGGATGAGAATGGTGGGTTAAAAGAGAGAGAATGACATGGAGGACCGCTGTTTGCTTGCTCTATGAAAAACTATTCAACCACATACACCCACAGCACACATTGAGAAACACACCCACACCACCACCATCAACACACACACCACACCATCACCACCCTCACACCACCATACCTGTGTGTCTGGCCTGCCAGCTCTTCTTGCTCTGACACACCGCCTTGAGAAACGGCAGCAATGCAGGGATACCCAATGCAGATGCCACGACACTAAATGCACGCGCCGTCGTGTTGCGCACATACTCGTCTATGTTGTCAATGTCGGGGCGCATGGCTGCAATCATGGTGGCTAGGCCCGCGGCTTTGGAGAGATTGGCGATGATCTCTCGTCCCTCCACACGAGCATAGTAATCTTCATCGATGAGGAGGGGTTCGATGACGACGAGAATCTTGTGGACATAGGGACGCACCAGTTCATCGAGCTTGTACAACACACTGAGGGTGGTAGTGGGGGTGGTGAGGGGATGGTGTGAGGGGGAAGAGAAACGCTACAACATCAACACACAGCGTCACCAACACTCGATCACACACAAACAATACACTCAATCACACACAAACAATACCACTACAACCATCACACACACAAGCAAACACATACACCCAAGCAAACACCCAAGCAAACACCACTACAATCATCACCACACACTCTAAACAATCACACCACAAACGTTCTCATACCGGTCTATGACCTTGACAAGCAAATGACGCTCCTGATCCTCCAGCGTGGGGCTCATCAACAGTGGCAGAATTTGATTAAACAGCGCACCTGCACCAAACTCACGGGCCTTTTCAGTGAGCTGACGTAATGCGCTTTTACGTTGAGGGGGTGCCCCGTTTTTCACCTTGAGCAAGAGTTTCATGATTTTTCGCTCTTTGATTTCCTCTACAGAGAGCGCCTCCTCATCCACATCCTGTGTGGGTGGGGGATACGATTGGGGGTCGATACGTTGGGGGTTGATACAGTGGGTGTGTTTGGGTTGTTGTATGCGCATGTGGTGTGGTGTGTTGGTGTTGCTGGCGTGTATATGGTATGGTCATTCACCAATATCACACTAGCATCACCACTGTCCACACCACCACCACCACCACCAGCACACATCCATAATACCCCACCCCACACACCCACACACCTCCAAGAGCTTGCTAAAGTATTGCTGGTCCTCTGGCTTGATCTCCGGAAGGTCCCCTGGTGTTGCGACTGGGATGCCGTATGTCTGACTGGAGTCCTCGTCAGGCATGGCGTACAAGGGGGTCTCTCCATAGGGGGTGGGGGTGGCAGTGAGTTTGCGTGCAGGTGTCATGATAGGTTGATACCTGTGGAAGGAGCAAGGGGGGGAAGGGGTGTTTGTGGATGCATTGGGGTGGATGGAGGGTTGGTGTGTTGTTGCTGATTGTAGTGTGATCATGTGCGTGGGATGTGTGTGGTGGTGATTGTACTCCATCACTTGGTGCTGTACCTCACAAAAACAACCCCCTGCGCCCCCCCCCCCACACATCCACAAGCCCCCATACGCACCCTCAACCCCAGCCCTCCCACACACATCCCCGACACCCCCCCACACACATCCCCACCCCTCCACACATACCCAGGGGGTGGTTCCAGTATCTTGTACCCATCCACAGGCAGCAGCGCATCCAACTCCTCATCCGTCAATGGCCTATTACGTCGCTGTACCTCAGCCTCCCATTTTGCAGTCTGCCATTGCTCAGGGGTCATGGGGACCTGTTGCCCAGGGAGGGGGGTGACCAGGCCAGCACCCCCAACTGGGGTTTGCATGGCGTGGGCGCCTACGAGTGGTGTGGCACCTGGTGGTGGGCGGGGGGTGTATGGTTGGTGGTGGGTGGGTGGTGGGTGTATGGTGGGCTGATGTATGTACTCTTCATATCCAGCTGGCGTATGCGCACTCCAACACATTACACTCTTACACACATCACACTCTTACACACATCACACCCCCACATGACACCCCAACACATATCACACCCCAACACATCACACCCACACATCACGTTCCCACATACCGAGTGCACCAGCAACAGGTGTGGCAGCGCCATACAATGATTGTGCACCAGCCACAGGAGTGGCATCCCATCGTGATCGCTGCTTCCTGTCCTCCTCCATTGCCCATGCAGCATCAGCCTGTGTGGTGTGTGTGTGGTGTGTTTGTGGGGAGGGGGGTGGGGTTATGTAGTGGTGTGTGTGGTGTATATAATTGTGTGTGTGTGTGTGTGTGGTGTATACTTGTGTGTGATGTATGTACTTGTGTGTGTAGTGTTATGTATTTGTGATACCACATGGTGTATGCATTTGTGTCTGTGCTGGTACTCATCCCCATGCTCAAAAACCCTTTCAAACACCCACACATACCACTGGTGTTTCCTCCCACCGGGTACCTCCTCCCAGCCCAGCACCCCCACCCTCCTCCTCAGTGTCCCACCTGCTCCCACCAGCACCCAACCCCACAGCTGGTGTGGCGTCCCATGTGTTGACAGCCGGGGTGGCTTCTACACTGTCCCACTCGGATACCTTTTGCTTTTTACTGTGGGGAAGGAAAGGGGTGTATGCGGATGTGCACCGTGTGGATGTCAGCGCGGATGTGCGTGTGGGTATGTGTGTGTGGATGCGGATGTGTGTAGAAGCAAGGAGGAGAACAAGGGTGCAGGTTCCTTCACACAATGATGCTTTCCCAGCTTAATGCTGTTGTTGCTGTACATGTGAAACAACCCACAACACCACAACAACACCATCTCCCGCCACTACCCAACGTACATGTCATGTGCACCATCACTATCACTGTCCCACCGATTGCGTCGCTTGCCGTCCTGCTGGGGTGGGGGTGCCATGGCACCAGATGCTTTTGTGGGGCGTGCATGATCAGCAGCAGCTGCTGCGGCAGCTTCCTCCTCATCCCGCTGCTTTTGGTGGATGTTACGAATCGTGTTGTCACGCTCCCGCTCGAGCTGCGCCTCGCGAAGCGTGTCGGCGTATGTACGCACTCGTGCATCTGGTGTTTTGTCACCTAGGGCAAATGCGTCTGCACGCTCTGGGGAGAGCACACGGTTGAGGCGACGTTTGCGGTAGTCATCTTCACGGTCGATGATGCGATGCGACTTGAAGACATCACTTGGCTGTGAGTAGATAGGTTGGTGTGTGTGTGCAATTGGGTGTTGCGCTGCAATGAGTGTTGTTGTACGTGTTGTACATATAACCCTGCTTCTTTCAAGGGCAACACACAGATCCATCATCATACCTCATCGTCGCCAGCGTCTTGTTCAGGCAGGACCAGATTTTTTGGTGCAGTGTACGACTGTAGTTTACTGTGTGGGATGCATTTGAGAAAACCATGTGCAACATGGAGGAACACACAGTGTGCTTGCTGCCATGGCAAAACATGCCCACCATCACACCTTGCAACTGCTTGTTCTCGTTCGTCCTGCTCGCCCTCTGCTGCATATCTATCTGGAGAACTGCCACCGTACAAATCCGTGTCATATACTGCTTTGCCTGTCAGGGGCACTCTGCTTTGCCCATTTTCTGCCATCCTGCTTGTCTTCGTGCAGTTGTGCAGTGATACTTGGTCTGTGTACAGTGTATTATCCTGCCACAGCGGGGTTTTAACTTGTTTTGGCAATGAGTTTTTTTAATAAAAAGAAAACAGCCCAACATCAGTTGGGCTGGGTATGCACCAACCATAATCTACCTAGTACACGCCCCACACGCCCATGTACGAATGGTTGGCATTAGGAAGGATCAACCATGCATCAGGAACCCACAAGCACCCCGTGTTGCTGCCGGCATCTGTTGATGATCACCTACACCTTGTGTCTGGTGGCTACAATAATGCTTATGTATGGGTGAACAGTGCCCTATACATGCTAGGTACGCGGTTTATTGGCAATGGTGTACGCAGAAGCAACACCGTCTTGATCACATCATCACATTCCACAGGACACACCAACCCAGTTGCAGAACAGCCAGACACGGTCATGCAGCACAGCACCATGAGCAATGCAGGCTGCTTTGCAGTTGACATACACGGTCAAGCATGGTGGTGTGCAGATCCCGGTATGCACTTGTGGTCAGCATGGTGGTGGGACACCCATCTGTACATGGTCAGCAGGGAGACCTCTCATGCACTACCCACCACATGCACAGGGAGTGGTGCTGGCTTCCAAAAGCTGTCATGCTTTCCCTCAGGCATGACAATATCCCAGATTGCTGCTGGTACGTGTGTGAGTAACAATACATATAACAACAATACATGCATGTCCCTTCCTGTCTTTTCACAACAAGCATTGACCAAACATTGACTGCTGCTCCTGCAACGCATACACATCATTGTATGCATAGTCATTCTTGTATGTATACACATCATTGTATGCATGCACATCATTGTATACATACACCCCTTGTCGTATGCACCCCCTTGTTGTATACATGCACCCCTTGTATGTCTACGCATCATGTGATGCAGGTGATAAAGCAGCATGTGCACTAGACAGCAATACAGGGTCTGTGTATCAATGGACAGTTTTCCCAGACACATGTGATAATGATGCCACATGTGATGATGATGATGATGCCATATGTGATGATAATGATGCCACATGTGGGAATAAAAGTAATAAAGATAACAAACGTGATGATGATGATGAGGAGGAGGAGGAGGAGGAGATTAAACGTGGTGATAAGGGTACCCATGCATGTAGAGACATATGTACATCTCCAAGGAATGGCACATACATAACAGAAACCAGTACAACGAGTACTGGGTTGGCTGCGGTATGTTCTACATGTGTGTATGTAGGGAATGTATGAGCATGTTGATAATGATGATGATAGTGTACGTGTATTACCACAGCAACGGCCCCATACGCACATTCCCATTGTCACGTACACCACACCCAGGCACACCAAGACAACAACCAGCACCAACACACATCATCAACCCACCCCCCCTTTGCAGCCATCACAAGTGGGCATGCCAGCTGGTGTGCGATTGACAAGCAGGGTGGGGTGTGGGCATGGGGGTGGGGTTTGCAGGGGGCATTGGGGACGGGGGAGGCTGCTGATAGCACGACACCAGTGTGCATACGTGCTCTGGGTACGTGGGAGGGGGAAGCACTGGTCTGCGTTTGGGGTGAAAGGGTGTTTTTGTTTGTTTGTCCGTGTCACATGCTTGTAATGCGTGGGATATACATATGTATCATACACGTGTATAATACATATGTATCTAGCCTGCATACCCCATTATGAAAAACACACATTGCTATACAACAGGTGGCATCACAATAACCCAAGTAGCATGTGGATGGGCACACACACTCGTCTGTTCAGACAGTGGCGACGTGTATGCATGGGGAAACAATGCCTGGGGTCAGCTGGGGCTGGTTCAAGGAGATGACACGAGTCAGCTATCACCAAGGCTTGTGGATGCGCCAGAGTTGGAAGCATGCTGCGTTGTACAGGTTGATGATGTATGATCGCATGGTTGTAGACACACACCACATCTTTACAACCCTAAACAGGTGGCATGCGGGGCACGACATTCAGTAGCAAGGACAAAAGATGGCAAGGTGTTTTGCTGGGGTTGGGATGCATATGGTGCTGTTACAGGGATCGACCGATCTGATGCGCAGATGGCAGGTGCTTCCGAAGACAAACAAGGCTGTGTGCTGGAAGTTGGAAGTTTAAGTGGTCGCTGTGTGGATGTTGCTGCAGGGGGCTGGCATACGCATGTGTTGATTCAACGCTCAATAGCTGCTTGTTGACCCATCTTCCACCATCAACGCACCTGCCACGTACGAAGTAGTGGCTGTTGGTGGGTCCGTTCAATATAGATAGTCACTCGGCATCCATGAAACACTGTGCGCAGTAACCCGTATCGTGCGGAAAGCCTATAGATACTCAACGCGTGGCCAATCTTGATGTCGTGCCCGACAATGCGGAAAAAGGTAAGTATGCTGGTGCTCCTTGTCAGCCTTGCAATCACCCATACAGTGCATGCGTTTTTCACTGTGGATTGCAACATGGTGGCCAACACGAGGGAGGACCCGATCGTGGCGCCCGGTGTGGCATCGAGCCATGTCCACGTTGTGGCAGGCTCCAACGGCTTTTCTCGCTTTGCAACAAACGACCTCCTGCGCACTGTACGATCAGCTGTTGTCTGTGCAGTGCAGACGCATATCCAACAGATATGTGGAGCCCGTTGTTGTACCGTACACCCCTTTCCAAACAACACAGGCCTCGTGCACCTCGTGCGACGTTCGCCAAGACAAATCTGCATACTGGACCCCCCAACTCTACATTGTCCCAGCAACCCTCAACGACACCCGCCAGGATGCCATTGTTGCAGCCGGCGGCATTCGTGTCCCTGTGCGCCAAGGGGGCCTGGTGGTGTATTACAAATTTATCACCAACCGGGGTGAACGTCTCAACAATGACCCCGCCGCATGGGAACGCATTGTCCCGTTTCCCCCCAATTTCCGCATGCTGGTTCCAGAAGGCATGGTGCTCAATGTGACCCGCCGAGCTCGTATTGCGGATGACCGGCCTGTGTCATATCTCTGTCTGGGGGGGCCCAATCAGGGCACCACGCTCATCAATTTCCCTGATGACCCTCGTGTGTGCACCACAGGGCTGCGTGCCCAGTTTACCCTGCCTTCCTGTACGTTTGGTGTTTGGGTGTGTGTGTGTGGGTGTGTGTGTGTGGGTGTGTGTGTTTGGGTGTATTGTTTAGGTGTTGTTTGGAGTGTTGGTGTATTGGCTCTTGGGCGATGAGACATACATACATGTACCTACAAATGCACACTACAAATGCACAGGTTGGAATGGAGTGGATGCAGATACCCCAAATCACTTTTCTCATGTAGCATACCCAACAGGTTCATGGCAAGGTATGACTGTGTTGGGTGTGTGTGGAGGGAGGAATGTATCATCATGGTCTTGTAGCCAGGCATTGCTGTTTGTGTAGCCAAGAGTGTTGTATAACAGTACAGGCATCATACACTGGTCGTCTTCCCCTCCCCCACCCACCCCCAAAAAACACCCAACAGGAAGTGCATGTCCCTCAACACACCCTGTACGTCTCCCCACCCTCTTTTACGAAATTCTCTATGCCACCAGTGGCCCTGTCATTGCAGACAAGATTGCCCAGGGCTGGCGGATGGTCTACCCAGCCATGTCCAACCAATTTGCAGCACCAAACAACACCGACCCCAACAAAAGGGAGCCCCTGTTTCACGCAGATTTCATGAATGGCTGGGATCAAGCGTTTTTGTCAACCGCACTGGACGTGTGTGGTGTGACACCCTGTTCCCATGTCGTCAAGCAGCCATCGAGCACCTGCCAGGTGGCGGAAGGGGGGCCGGCACCACCTCTGGTGTCCCCTGGGCCGAGTGCATCCCCCAGTCCCCCTGTGTGCGACTGCAAGTGTGGCTAGAAAAGAAGTTGGAGATCATGTTGTGCTGCGTGTGTGTATGTATGTATGTGCACAACGTGTGTTCGTGCATCTGGATTGCTGGGGCACTGTTGAGATGTAGTGAAAGTATACACCATTGTCAATCACCATAGGTGCACCTCTTATGCACACACAAGCACATGTACCTACACACACATGTACAACCATGCATCACCATGTGTATATACTCGACAACATTCCATGCCCAAGACTCCTCTGCGCTTTTCTCGTGCTGTTTGCTGTTGTTCTTGCTGCTGCTTTTGTTGTTCTTTGCCACTGAAGCGTGTTCATGTGGGTGGCTGGGGTCTCTGCTCTTGTGGGTGCCCCCCCCACCAGTCACGCTGCATGTGAAACACCAAGCCCATCATATTTCTTGTTTGTGTTGTACTGTTTGCTTGCACGTGTGCGTATACATGGCTGTATACCACCCTATGGTATAGGCCTTTTTACAACACAGTGTTTATACACAGTACTGTTTACACACCAGTGCATTGCGTCAACGTATGGTAACCATCCTTGTACAGAACACACTGACACACAAACCCATAGTCACTCCTTTGCTTCAGCACTCGCATTCTCCCTCACACACTCGCATTCTCCCTCACACACTCGCATTCTCCCTCGCAACACCATAAGTCACTCCTTTGCTTCACACCGGGCACACTGACACACAAACCCATAGTCTCGGAGGGCAGCAGTGCGTGCTGCATACCCCTCTTCTTCCTCTATATAGGAGATGGTGACCTAGGTACGTGTTGGGAGTGTTGTGATGGGAGTGTGGTACTGTGTATAGGGAGTGTCTTGGGGGGGAGGAGTACAGGTAACTTGAATACAGAGATACAATGAATATAGAGATACAGAGATAGAGAGATAGAGAGATAGATGGAGATATATATAGGGAGATGTATAGGGAGATATATAGGGAGAGACAGAGAGAGAGATAAAGGGGCCACTGGGAAGTACAACAGGGGTAACCATTCCACACTACGGCCCTCGCCCATACCTCCTCCCCTGGGTGTATGTCCCTTTCTGCCCTCAACACAGCAGCACCATCCACATCCTCGGTGCCCTTGTATGGTTGGGCAGCAGGGCAGCAGCTGTGATTGGCACATGACTGCAGGGCATATAAAGCGGTACCCTGTGCCGGCACAAGCAGCAGGTCCTCAATGTCCTCTGCAAAGGGACCTGGGGTGAAGGGGAGGATTGGGTTGAGGAGAGGATTGGGGTGAAGGAGAGGATTGGGGTGAAGCAGGGGATTGGGGTTGAGGAGAAAAAGGAAACGCAGGTGGTTTTCACATACTTTGAGTCCTTCCATTCCATTTCCATGTGATGTTTCACACGTTTCCACAAGTTTCATGTATCTGCATTATTGCTGTATAATACGCAAATCACGGCCCATTGTGTGCCACAATCTATACGCACACACAACAACACACACACCTATGCACACCATGACACCCCCCACGACACCATACATCACACCACGTCACCCCCCGCCTCTCCATCAACAAGTAAAGGACCTACCCAACATAGCAGCAAGTCCCTCAACAGCATCCTTGTCATCCTGGATACTCTCCAAATACCGCTGCAATGGATTTGCAACCACCACTGAGAGATTATTCAACTCAAACATGCCCATGATACGACCCAGTACGTTCACATGTAACAGGGGTGCATAGCGATCAACCATAGTGGGGGGGAGGGTGGTGATAAACAGGTCCAAGCATTGTTGTGTCATGCTTTGCAATCCTGTATGGGTGGGTGGGTGGGTGGGTGAGTGTGTACCACCACATGCAAGTGTTGTGTGTATGAACATGGTAGGTATATGCATAGTAGCATACCTTGCGCAAAGTCAACCGAGCAATCACTGGTTTGACCATGATGATGACCATGGTGATGATATTGACCATGATGATTATGGTTGTTATCGTCTTTATTCTCATCATCATCCCCATGTCCATTGCTGTGCGCATGGTCAACATCATGGTCAACATCATGGTCAAAACAATGGTCATCATCTGGTGCATGTACACACTCCCACCACAATGCCTTGTGCACATAACGATACGGCTGCCATGCTCGCAACAATGCTGCATGTACTTGATCTTGTGTGTATTCCTGCTGCAGCTGCTCATGCTGCTGCCCTGTACCAATAGTGTTGTTCTCATTGTGTTTATCGCTATTATTCCCATTGTGTTTATCCCTGTGTCCATCATTATTCTCATTGTTATGCACATCATGCTGGACCTTGTGCTCCCCTCCATGTGTACGTTTTCTACCACCATCACAGCTCTGTATTGTATCCGTCATCAACCCTGCTTGTGTAGACACAGATGATTGCCCACTTTCATGTTGTTCACCAACACGTTGACCATGACCATTTTCCCCCTCTGACAATACGCGTTCTGTGGTCAATATCACACGTGCAATGACTTGTAAAGCAAGGCGTAGTGTGTCATTGGTTTCATGTGCATAGGTAAGCAACGCAGCAATGGCTTGCTGCGTGGTGTGGGTGCTGGTGGTGGTGGTGTTTCTGGGGGATGTTGAGGGTGGTGGAGAAGGTGCAGCTGCTGTGCCTGGGGTCAAGGTGGTGTGGGTTTGTATAGAGATATTGTACAGAGATGTTGTATACAGATATTGTATGAGATGCTGTCATTGTGAAACAACACATACAGCAAGGATACAAGGTAGGGTCAACCATGTGGAGTGTACCCACTGCTACACAATGCACACAACCACATGCATCATCATACATCATCATACATCATCATATAATGCACCAACCACAAAACCACACAACCACAAGCATCATCCACAAAACCACAAGCATCATCCACAAAACCACACCACACCACCTAGGGGTAACACACAGCATCACACCTGGACATAGCAGCTGGTGATGCTCCTCCCACGCCCTGGTTGCACATTGAATGCTACAATACACCTGTGTTGTACACCCCCCTGGACATGATACCATGCTCGGGAGTGATGCATTCAATGATGCACTGTGTGGGAGTGTGGTTTGCTGGCAGGCAAGTGCTGCTGCTTTGCCCTCCATGATGGCTATGTCTGGGTGATCTGTGTGTGCGAGGGAGGTGCGTGTGAGGGGTTGTGGGGTATGTCTGGGTGATCTATGTGTGTGAGGGGTTTTTATGCGTGAGGTGTGTGTGAGGGTTGTGGGGCGGGTGTGAGGGGTATTTATGCGTGAGGTGTGTTTGAATGGGAGGGGTCTGTGTGTGTGTGTGGTGTCTTGGGAAAGGAGTGACCCAGAGCATTGGTGTGAATCCTGATTATGCAACTTCATAGTACCACACCATACACCAATGCATACACCACACACCACAGCATACACCACATGCACACAAAGTAACACACCAGGTGGCAGATTGCTAGTCAGACTCATCAGCTGCCATGCAAGCTGCTCCTCTATAGACCCCAGGAATCGAAAACAAGCAGCACATACAAGTGCATGTGCACGGTTTTCATGGTGCTGAATGGCACACAAGGGAGGTTCACAAAGCACTCGGGCGCCCTGAGTAAAGGTTGTGGTGGCGTAGAGACCCTTGCCAGTGCTGTCACGCTTGACACATACGCCAGGATGTGCCTTGATCAACTGTATTGAGAGGTAATAGTTTGTCCATTGGGTATATTGGGCGTAAGGTAGGTGCAGGTTGCGTACGTTGGCGTAATAGTCGAGCATGTCTGATGCATCACGCTGGGCTGGGCCGTCTGGTAGGGTCTGCATGGTGCCGTGAATTGCTTCGTAAAGATCATTCAGGGTCGATATGTTTAAGACCAAACAACCAGGAGCATCAACAATGTGCCAAAACAACATGTTGTTTGTACACACAGAGTTTGACCAGCGATTTTCTCAAACAAACAAACACACACCGTCAACAAACAACCACCAATGACATCTGCGCTAGCATCCAAGGCGATATCGGAGATCAAGTACAAGTATATCAAAGCGAAAGCCGACAAAAGCTTTGCAGATGGCCAATTGAGTGATGCTGATCAACTCTACACGCAAGCAATGCAGCTCTGCAATGATCCAGCCCTGATCCCCAAACTGTATTCTAATCGCTCCCTCGTACGCCTCAAAGCCAATCGCCTCCACCAAGCCAAGGAGGATGCACAGCACGCGGTCACACTCGCCCCCACCTGGCACAAGGCATACCTACGTCTTGCTGCGGCACACAATGCATTGCAACAACCAGTACTGGCTGCAGAGGTGCTGGCACAGGGATGCAGGGCATGCAGGGCGCAGCAGACAAACACCCATGTACTACATGTCCAGTTGAGAACCACGGTGGCCTCAATGACCAGCCATGAGCTTGCACAGGGACTCTTGCGCATATGGTTGAATACGCCCCCGTGTACCACCCATTGCATTGACGCATCTTCACAGCAGCAGCAGCACATGTTGGCATACCTGATGCATGGCCTCCAGCCCACCATCACCATGCTGCACAAATGCATTCTTGCACGACATGCACAGCAACAGAAAGAGGAACATGAGATGCTCGAAGCACTTGCAGTCCCTTCTCTCAAAGGTGGTGCAAACAATAACAATAAAAACAACAACAGCAGCAGCAGCAGCAGCAGTGGCCGAGGTGGCCGCACCACCACCCGCCCTCCTGACACCAAAAACATCCCCACCCACCAGTTGTTTATGTATGAGATGTACCTCGAGTCTGTCCACGCAGGCACAATGGACGTGGTACATGCACTGTTGTTGCTCTGTATATATGCACATCATGTTGGTGAATATCGGGTTGCGGTGCAGGCAGCAGTGTTGGTGGTGGGGGTGGAGACACTGCCTGCTGTGCTGGTGGATGCATGTGTTGCGTGCGGGTACATGGATGGTAGGGGGTGGGTGGGTCTTTTGTCATCTGAGAGTGGGAATGTCAAGCAGCAGGTGTGTGATGGGAATGATTTATCCTACAATACCAAGGGGTTTCTAGATGCATACACCATCATTGCTGATGCCCTGCAGCACCACATGAAGCATCATGAAGAGGTACTAGGTGGGGGTGTACAGACTGTGGGGAGTGTACAGACTGATGATGTGTTAGGGGGGCGTGTACAGACTGATGATGTGGTGTTGCATGGGTGGGCTGCTGCACTGGTGCTGGCAGCCAACAGGCCTAGGGATGGTAGGATGATGATGATGGTACCCCCAAGCACATTAGGAAAGGTGAGTGTTTTTGTGGTGTGTATCTTTGTTGTGTGTACGAGTGTGTTGAGTGTTTGCATGCACACCCATCATGCACACACCCCTACTCCCTACACCCCACCACACCCTTTGACAGGCCAAGGCTGCCCTTGCTCTCATACCCAACCCCACACAATTGCTCCTCAGCCTGCACACCGGCCCCGCAGGGCCCCTGTACTGTCCCCGGGCGTTTGGTGCGGTGCTCCCCCCCGTATATGAGCATGCGGCTACAGTTGTGGGAGGGCATGCTCATGCAGTTGTGGGAGGAAAGGGTGTAAGGAAAGGAAAGGGGGCGAGCATGCTGGTGGCTGTGATGATGCAATTTGACAACAAGGTGTGGGTTTTATTGTGGTATTCTATTCTCTGTGTGTATATGTGTGCGTACACAATAAGTCAACAGTATGTACGTGATATGAGGAATGACGATATGATATATGTGCCTGTATATGCTGTGTGTATACATCTGCATGTTTGTATTGTGTGTGTGCAGTTCTTGTGTCTATTCTTTGTTAGAAACACACCCAACCCCGAGTGCCCACAGTCCCCCACTCCATACACCCCAACACCCCACCTATATACACACCAACACAGAATGTACGCACACTACCAGGCCCACTACGCCAATCCTTGCTTCACCATGTTGCCTTGTTGCTCAATTCCTCAGTACTCCTCAACTCCACACAACCTGCCTTGCCCCTCAATTCCACACAACCAGAGGTGGACCACAGTCATCCACCAGTCACTGACATTCAAGAACACAGTCATCCACCAGTCACTGTCACTTTGGAACGTGTGCAATTCAATGACAAGGGTGTATGTGTGACTGTACACTGCTTAATGATGGGGTGGGAGGATGAGACACAGGGGGCAGTGGCTGTACAGGTGTGTGTGTGTGTGTGTGTGTGTGTGTGCGTGTGCATGTGTGTGTGTGTGCGTGTGTCTTGACACCATATCACCTGGTGTTTGATCTTCTCTTGTTCATATCAAGCCATGTTACTATTGTCCACACAAACCCTAAACACATTCACATCAACACACAGATACAGCACACATTGATGACACTCCTTCCACCTGCAATAACCGACACCCTGGGCACACTGCATGCTGTACACGTGCAACCTGTTGCTGCTGTGCCTACATCCACATGCCACATGCCTACATCCACAGCACGCACAGATCCCGTGACACAGCAGCGTACACCCAACACCCTGTCACCACCCTCAAATGTCATCAACATTATCAACAACATCTGCAACATCAACGTCAACAACAAAAACAACATCAGCAACAAAAACAACATCGGCAAGAATGACTGCAGCAACAAGGGGGACGTAATTGCCACCTCACCCTCCAGTGCAACCACACCCACCATCAGCAGCACGGGGTATGCACTGGTGTATGCAGATGGGCGTGTGGTCGAACAAAACAGAGTGCACCATGCCAATGTGTTTGGGCTGTCTAGGGTGCTGTATGATGCACGACAACTACCAAGCGGTGTGTGGGAGATAGGGTGTGGGGGAGATAGGGTGTGGGGGAGATAGGGTGTGGGGGATAGTGTATAGGGTGTGGGGGATGGCATATAATGAGCGTACAGTGTCAGTTTCATTACCCTCACCTCCCCTGCATCTACCCACCTACACATGTCATAGCACTCATAGAACAAACACCACCCTCACCTCTCCCGCCTGCACATATCTCATATCACAGAGCAACAGCAGGTGTGGGTACAGCCTGATGCCTCCTCATGTCGGTGGCGTCAAAGTGCAACAGAGGTGGTGGTGCTTGTTATCAGTGTTCCGCTCGACCTACGTGCGTCCCTGCTTGTGGTTGATCTGCAGCCACATAGTGTTTGTGGTATGATTGCTGTGCATATGTGTAGCTGTGTGCATGTTGTGCTGTGTATATGCGTATATGGTTGCTGTGCATATAATCTGTGTATGAATCATTGTGTATGATCACACATGTGCACAGACAAATACTATCCATGTACACACACACCCTGTCCTCCCACCCCACACACCCTGTCCTCCCACCCACACAGTACGTCATGCCCATACTGGTCTTGTGTACTTTCAGGGAACCCTGGCATACCCCATCAACCCTGGCACAAGCCTGTGGACGTACCAAGGGGCCCCTGCAGGGACCGCCCAACTGCGTGGCACAGATCAACCAGAGGGGCTGGTGCTCTACTTGGGTAAACAAGCACGTGCAAGCATGCAGGGGTATGTGAGGGAGTGTTTGTTGCTTTTGTGTCACGTCGGGTATATGGTGCATGAGACGCAATATACGTGTGTGCGTCGCCCATGCATCACCTTGTGCATCACCTTGTTTTCATTCCCGTCCCCTGCATAGAGCTGCTGCAGCGTGTGCCAGCTGGTGGTCCCGCTTGCTGGAGCAGCATCAGGAAATTCCTTGGGATGCCTACGAAAAGGACATGTCTGATCTGCCCCAGTATGTCTTACAGCAGCACAGGCTGGAGCAACACCAACGGCGTTGTTTGAAGCTCGAGGCGGGACGTGCAACCGACACAAAGGAGTGTGCATAACGTCTTTTTTCGCAACGTTTGTCTTATGTTGTCAAAACTGTAAATAGAGCACCAACATCCACCAGGTTGCATTCGTGTTTGAGGCTGTAAACACTTGCTCATCTGCAAATGGTCCATCATCATCAGCATGCACGATGCTGCAAAACTTCCAGCACACATTCGTCGACGCATCGTGCGTGTAGCCAATCAATACGACCATCAAACAGGCAGCCCATTAATACACATCCCAAACGTGCTCACCACCAATCTTGTCACTGTGCACGACAATGTCCTTGACAACGCCACCATCCAAGAAGCGCTGCAGGAATCCCAGCGGCTCTTGCAGACCCACGGCAAACAGGCACAGATGGGAGGCCAGGCAACAGGTGGCGTGTGGGGTGCCACAGAAGCGCGTGGTGACACCCACGTATGGCTGACCCCATCCCTCTTGGCAAACAACGACCACCCAACACTAACTGCAGTTGCAACGCAACTTGCTGCACAGCTCCCAGCAGCATTTAAAGCTGCAGGGCTGATTGAGGGACCAGGTCGTTTGTCTATGCAGCTTGCACAATACCCGGGCCAGGGGGAAGGGTATGTTCGGCATGTGGATCGGGGACCAGCAGCACCAGATCGCCTGTGGACTGTCCTGTTGTACCTGAATGCCGGTGTGTGTGGTGGTTTTGTGGCTGTTGTTTTTGGTGGTGGTGGTTATTTTATATTTTCCCCTACTATTTCGCCTACTATTTTCCCATACTATTTTCCCATACTGTTTCCCCTTTTTTTTCACATACAAACACACACCTTGTATGCCCCAGATTGGCAGCCTCAACATGGAGGATGCCTGCACATAGAACATTCCTGTTGCCCCACTGACACCAGCAGCAGCCCCCCCTCTCCCAGTGCCACCGCAGCAACGACCACCGTGGCACCATGTGGTGGTCGTCTGGTTGTATTTGATGCACGCTTGCCTCATACAGTGTTGCTTTGTCATGCCCCTCGTGTTGCCCTGACTGTGTGGGTGTGTCAGAAAGGTTCTTCTGGCAGGGCTGGGTGTGCACCACAACTGGGTGTTGCTGGTGATGATGACCACAGTGACACATACACCGCACCAGCATACATAGCACCAGCACACATGCCACACCCCATTTCACCATTACAAATAGCAATGCCCACACAACAAGTCCCCCCTCCTCAATGGACGATGTTTATCAGCATTGCCAGTTATCGTGACCCTGAAACCTACTACACAATGCACCACCTGTTTACACAAGCACACCACCCAGCATGGTTGAGGGTGGGGGTGGTGTGGCAGGTGGACATGGAGGTGGATACAGATGTGGTGCGTGTGCCTCAGGGATATGCATCACAGGTGGGCACGAGAGAAAAACAACGTTTTTGCATTGTGTGTGTGTGTGTGTCTGGTAGACAAATACAATACATAGATGCTTGAACACCACATAGAAAACAACATCAACACCAATATAGGTGCGGCAGGTGGTATTGAGTCACAAAGAGGCCACCGGCCCCTGTAATGCAAGGGCCCTTGCACAGCGTCTCTACGCAGGGGAAACGTTTGTGCTGCAAATCGATGCACATTGCAGGTACATCCATTTGCATTTGAATTGGTTCCCCATCTTGATGTAGAGCACGTACATCTCCATGTGCTCTTTCGTATTGCATTGCAAGCACACATGCATCAGGTTTGCCAAGGGATGGGATGCTGCATTGGTGCACATGCTCCAGGATGCAGAAGCATCTTCTGCAGAAGCTGCTGCAGAAGCTGCTTTAGAGAATTGCAAAGAGACGACTGCACAAGAGACCGTTGCACAAGAGGCAGTGGATGCGTGCCTGCGTGATGTCAAAATCATACTGTCCACCTACCCAGCTGGCTACACAGTGCGTGTTTGATGGTGACACACCCACATATTCCTCACAAGCAACTCCCAACACCCTACCAACAGGGTGAAGGCATGCATGCCGTATGTGATACCAACACCGCCCCTATTGCCCTAATCGCCTCTCATTTTGACAACGATGGCATGCTGCGCACTCGTGGTGTGCGTCTGTCTACACCCGCACTGCCCAGGCCCCTTGCTGCCATTTGGTGGGCAGCAGGATTTAGCTTCAGCCGGGGCCGTCTTGTGGAGGAGGTCCCATATTTGAACAATGTGCCCGGACTGTTTTTTGGCGAGGAGCCTGCAATGCTGCTGCGCTATTGGCAAGCTGGATGGTATGTGGGGCTGCCTAGGTTGCCTGTAGGTTGCCTATCTAGATGCACCATCGTTCAATATCATCCCTACTCTCATCAGGGATGTGTACTGTCCAACGCACATGGTCGTGTTTCATCAATGGTCCCGTTCAACGCGCCACACCCTTGCAACGGTGCGGTGTTGGGATGATAATGCATGATGACCACCGAGCATGTACTGATAAACCATGATCATATACAGGACGGTGGCATTGACCCAGCAGCACGTGCAGCCTCACAAGCACATGTCTGTGCGCTGTTGACCGGCAAGATAAAGGGCCCCCTGAACAACGGCACACATGTGTATGCGGGGCGGAGCAATATCCAAGATTTCTACAAGCACACGGGGGTTGATTTTGCCACCCTGCACATTTCATCACCCGCACTGGGTGCCGGGGTGCCTGGGGTGCCTGGTCTCGAGGAGCTGCCTGGTCTCGAGGAGCAAGCAGTCACACAGGACACATAGGACACACAGGACACACATAGGACAGCTGCAAGGGGTGCTCTTGCACATCTGTTCTGCTCTGGCTGGTTAATAACTGATCTGCAAAATCACCAACAAAATCCTACAGACACACACCAACACTCTGGTCTCAACGTTGCATGAAACGATGCATCGACGACCACGACAAGGTTTTTTTCAAATGGTGTCGACGAAAAAACATCATAATGTCAAGGTAGTCACTTAACACATATCCATGCGCATATAACAGCATGAATACCGTCAGATTGCTTACGCAGTTGCTTATAGTAGTCACGATCGCCCACCATGTCGCAGCAGGTATGCTGTGTGAGAAACATTCGCCTCTCGAATGCCTATCAACCTCAACAACACCGAATCGCGCTTGTGACATGTCTGCAGATACAACACCCTGTCACAACGTTTCCGTTGGTGTCGCGGCAACACAATCATCTACCACCGACCTTGGTACACACACAGACTTTGACTGGGCCACATTTTGCATCGACAAAGAAGACGGCAAGTATGTGAAATTCCCATGTGTACGACAATTTGTCAAGGTATGGTCTGTTGCGTGCCAAGCGACGTCATCGGAGGATCCTTACGAATCCGCGTTTTTAGTCACAACGTCTTTTGTCGTCTTTTGTCGTTGCGGCACAACCACCTTGCCCCCCACTATACAGTGTAAAGATGGAGTGGCCACCCGTGTCTTGTGTCCAGAAGGCAAGGTGTTTCGTGGCCGCACAAAGACGTGCGAGTTGAAAGCAAATGTTGCCGCATGCCAAGCATCCCCATCAAGCGTCAGTGCTGTCAGTTTGGCTGCTGCTACAACATCACCACGCCCACCAAGCCCACGGCCACCATCACCAAAACTGGGCGCTGCCTCATCACCACGCCCACCAAGCCCACGGCCACCATCACCAAAACTTGGCGCTGCCTCATCACCACGCCCGCGTTCACCATCTCCAGCATTGAAGACAGGTTCCTCCCCACGCCCGACATCCCCAACACCAACATCATCGACATTTTGCACTGGTCGCGCTGATGGGTTGTACCCCGTATCTGGATGCAGCAGTCAATACTATCAATGCAGCAGAGGGGTTACCTATATCCAGTCGTGCCCAACGGGCACCGTGTACAACACAGGAGGATACTGCGACTGGCCATACAACATAGCAGCATGCAGTAGCACCGCCTCACCAGCCCCTCCCTCGCCAGCGGTACCCTCCCCCGTGGTACCCTCCCCCCGACCGCCCTCCCCCGTGGTGCCCTCTCCCCGACCGCCCTCCCCCGTGGTGCCCTCTCCCCGACCGCCCTCACCCGTGGTGCCCTCCCCCCCACCGCCCTCACCAGTGGTACCCTCCCCCGTGGTACCATCTCCCCCACCGCCCTCACCC
>VFQP010001149.1_pt1 | contig 38197 bp, 27 predicted proteins | sample 3512351 | NCBI WGS metagenome assembly VFQP01 (sample SAMN10412372, study PRJNA504923) | tailings metagenome | isolation source: Relicate 1 Philex TSF1 revegetated site | place: Philippines: Tuba, Benguet | collected 2017-08-29
GTCCATAGGGATGGGTAACAGGTATTTCCTGTAAAGAATATTGATCATAATAGGTGTAATCAACCTTCCAGTAAGTACCTGGTTTAGGATTGATGGCCAATGCCACAACGGATGTATCGGTTTCTGGAAAATGTACTTCAATGGTTTCACCCTGCCTGTATGTAGCTGCTGCCATCCTGTACAAGCTATCTACTGCCTGAAAACTGCTATCCGATATCGGTTTCTTTTGTGAAACGGGTTCGTAATACAATTGCATACGATCGCCTCCTGAACTCACATAATAAACGGTTCCTGCAAACCATTGAAAACCCATGACCAAACCTGTAATGGCAATAAAGATGGCGATCCAACTCATGTAAAAGCCTAATACAGTATGCAGGTCATAGTTCTTCCTCCGCCAGCGAACATTCCATTTGATCGAAAATCTTTGCTTTCGGGCAGCTTTATTCTTGGGCCACCAAAGTATAATTCCCGTAATCATCAGGATCAAAAAAATGAGTGTTGCCGTGGCTACAATGGGTTGTCCGATTTGAACAGGCAGCCATAGCTGATAATGACCAATGATTACCTGACGAAAGAAATCGTGGTTCATGTTTTTATTCTTCAGCACTTCTCCTGAGTAAGGATCGAGATACACCACATCATAATAATCCTCACCATAAAACATAACCTGTGCTGCTTTACCCTGCTCATACAATACACTATGCGGATGTTTACCAGGCACCTGGGCTTCGGCGATGGGTTTAAGAACAGATGGCATTAATATTGGCTGCTGCTTAGCTGGCACATAGCGATATGATTGTGTAGCAGATTCAATTTCCTGTTGAAAAGCCAGTATACATCCTGTAATACCGAGGAATAAAACCACAAGCCCGGACGATAGTCCGAGCCATAGGTGTATTTTACCAATAATCTTTTTGATGGTCATATAGTGTTATGCAAGCATTAAAAACGATAGGCAATACTAAGTCGAAGGTTACGCGGCGCTTCTGTTTGCCAGTAATAAGCACTCAACCATTGATAATAGGAACCGCTATAGAGATAGTTGTTCAGTACATTGAACATATTCAGGTTCAATCTCAGCATATCCTTTTCATACGAGATTCCTGCATCAACCTTATAATAGGTAGGCAATACCTGTGTTGGATCGGGCGACAGATCCCAGTAAGTATTCCTGCCATCAAGGAAGGTACAACCACCTGAAAAACCAAGTCCCTTCAATGCACCTTCCTGTATGCGATAGGTAAGCCATACATTGGCTGTATGTTTGGCATAACCCGGAACCACATCTCCCACTTTCATAGCCGTGATGCCATTGGCCACTTTAGTAATTCTTGAATCGGTAAGTGCATAGTTGGCTATCAGATCAAGACCTTTCGCTACACGTCCACGCAAATCAAACTCTATACCCTGCGCACGCTTTTGTCCGAGTACAATGCTTAAGCCTGAGTTAGGCGGACTAAAAGGATCTGCGGTCAATTCATTTTCTTTGAGTATTCGGTATACGGTAAGCCCTGTAGTCCAGGTGCCACCCGCCCAATTTCTTTTGATGCCCACTTCCATATTATTACCTGTAATCGGCTTGATCTCACCGCCACTTGCCAATCGTCCGGCCTGTGGAATAAAGGCCTGGTCATATAGCCCATAAACGGTGGTTTGCGGATCAATATTGACGCTTAATCCAATCCGAGGTGTTATTCTTTTGGCTGATTTGGGGGCACCACCATATTCGGCTTGCTGAATCTGTGTAAATCTTCCGGCAAGTGTTAATCGAACTGTATTATTGAAAAAGCCTAGTTCATCCTGCACATACACACCTGTTGTACGCATTTCCATATTACCACCTCCGGCAATAGCCCTCTGTTCAATAGGAGTTGTATAGTTAAAGCTGGGGTATCCATTGGGAGGTGCACCCAATGAAGGGTTTCTGGGATCAAATAATGCAGTACCTGTATCGAGTAAATGATACTGACCCCAATCTGCATAATATACTTTATTAGCAAGATCCAATCCGCCGAGAATTCTATGTCGTACAGTTCCGGTTGTAAGATCGCCATTCAGAAAAACCTGTGCCAGATTCATGGTACTCTTTGCATCCCAGCTACTCACTGCCCTTTGAATAGTACCATTGGTGTTTACAGACGCTGGCCACATTGATGAGCCTTGCTGACGAAAATGATTATACGCCATTTGAGCTGTTAGCTTCCACTGATCATTCAGCTGATGTTGCAAATTCAATGTAAACGTATGATCATTGATCTTAGTTCCTGGCAAGCCGGCAGGCAGGAAAGTGGCATCAACAGGTAATGTTGCAAAACCATCACGAGAGAAGATATAGTAAGAGCCTACATCACTCATATTGGCACGTTGCCAGGTATATTCAGCTGTTACACGGGTCTTATCATTGATCTGATAGGCAATAACAGGTGCAAACGCGTAACGATCATTGTATTCATTGGGTCTGTGAGATTTTCTTTGCTGACCTGCCGCATTGAGGCGATAGAGCAGCTTACCGTCCTTACTCAGTTTTCCATCCAGATCAATCGTAGCTCTTGATAAATCGAAACTTCCCAGGGTGAGTGAAACTTCACCACGGCTATTACCGGTGGGTTTCTTGGTTACCACATTATACATACCGCTTGGATCACCAGTACCTAACATAAAACCTGCTGGTCCCTTCACGAATTCTATATGATCCACAAAGCTCATATCTTCCGTAAGTGGTCCCCAGGAGGAATTCACCATATTAAAGCCATTTCTGAAAGCCTGTACCTGCGACCCACGGGCAACGATATTCGTGTACAGATCGCCCCAGTGTTCCCGGCGAACAGCACCACTCACATTACGGATGGCGCCATCACTCATACTCATCACTTGTTGATCTGCCAGTACCTTACCAGTAATCACCTGTATATTTTGTGGCACTTCAAGAATAGGGGTTTGTAAACGCAGCGATGATGAAACCACTGAAGCCTTATAGCTCTTACCACCCGTACGCACCACCACATCCTGCAATTGCTGACGTGTTAGTTGTAAACGAATAGTGATGGTCGACACTCCATTTGACTGAATCGTTACTTTTTCAGTTACTTCTTCATAACCCACCAGCGAAACATGCAATTCATAATTACCTGCAGCCAATCCCCTGATCAGGAAATTACCTTCCTCATCTGTTACAGCAAACCGATTACTATTCTTCACCCTAATATTCACATCAGCTGCTGCTATGCCTTCGGAAGTATAGATTTTACCCTTGACAGATCCACCAGCTTCCGGCAAATCGTGGGCAAACACTGCAAAAGCGCTACAAACAAAAATTAATAACCCAATTATTCCTTTCATAATAACTTCATTTCAAGGGCGCAAAAGTATTATTGAGCACATCAGGGTATTTGTCAAAAAGGGAATTCGACTTACGCAAAAGGGAAAATGATCAGCGCATGACAAATCGCTGACAAAAAAGGGCTGTATCAGTGAGATACAACCCTTTACCTTTTCAGTTACACGTTTCAGTCTATGACAATACCAACTCATCTATAGGCAGCCTTACTTTCTTCATTTTGCTAAACTCATCCTTTTCCTCATCTCTGTAACCGATACTCAGTACCACCACACTCTTCAGTCCCTTTTCCTTTAAACCCAATATTTCATCAAACTTACCAGCATCGAATCCTTCCATAGGCGTTGCATCCACTTCTGCCACTGCAGCTGCTATCAGAGCCGTTCCCAGGGCTATGTATGCCTGCCTTGCCGACCAATTGAAGTTTTCTTCTGTACTCCTGCTCAATAAATTATTTTCTAACACCTGCTTGAAATAATCCATTGATTCCGCTGGTACTTTTCTCACTGCAATAACCCGATCAATATAGGCGCTGATATGCTCCTGCGTGATATTCTCAAATGCTGCAAATACCAGCAAATGTGAGGCTTCCTTGATTTGCGAATTAAAACTACCCTCACCCAACCTTGCCTGTATTTCTTTGTCCTGTACCACCACCAACCGATATGGCTGTATACCAACAGAGGAAGCCGAAAGATTAATAGCTTCCAGTATCTGATCTAACTTTTCTTTAGTAACGATCTTATCCGAATACTTCTTCACTGCATAACGCCAGTTCAATGCTTCATTCAGGTTCATATGCTCATTTTTTTATTGTTACACAAAATTAGCCTACCTTCACTATACAAATGATAGTACTATACTTATATATAGTACTATACCAAAGTATAGCTTTACATTTTGAGCATGAAAACAAGTCAACAACATGATCCTGCATCCTGCAACAGAACTTTGTTACCAGTTACAGATGCTTTGTATATATTAAGCGGCAAATGGAAGCTGCCCATTCTCATTGCTTTGCGATTTGGTCATAAACGTTTTGGCGAACTTGCAAAAGGCATTCCTAAGATTACAGAAAGGATGCTCTCCAAAGAACTGAGAACACTTGAACAAAACAAACTGGTGAAACGAACTGTTTACAATACCATTCCTGTTACTGTAGAATATGAGCTTACTGAATACGGCTATTCACTCGATAATGTGATTGAGGCTTTATACCAATGGGGTACTGCACACAGAAAGTTATTGATGAAAGACAAGCGAGTTGTGCAGGCCTGATATCAGAGCTCTTCTATATTTTCCAGATAATACTTTGCTTGTTGCAATGTTTGTTCTCGCTTTCCCGCGTCCATCTTATCCCAGGTTCTGTATGCCATACCAATGCGTGGATTCCTTTCCAGCAAGTCACGATGCTGGTGAAAGAAATGCCAGTACAAGCTGTTGAAGGGACAGCTTCCTTTTCCGGTTTTCACATCGGGGCGATACTTGCAGCCAACGCAGTAGTTACTCATCTTATGAATATAGGCGCCGCTAGACACATAGGGCTTTGTTCCCGCAATGCCACCATCGGCATACTGACTCATACCTCTGGTATTAGTGATCTCTACCCATTCAATAGCATCGATATAAATACCCAGGTACCATTCATCGAGCGCATCGGGTGAAATGCCAGCCAGCAAAGCAAAATTACCGGTCACCATCAAGCGCTGTATATGGTGTGCATACGCAGTATCCAGGCTTTGTGTGATGGTATGTTGCAGGCAAGACATACCCGTTTTTCCTGTCCAGAACCAGCCGGGCAGCGCTCGCTGGTGATTAAAGTGATTACGGGTTGCATAGTCGGGCATGTAGTGCCAGTAAATGCCCCGCATAAATTCACGCCATCCCAGTATTTGCCGGATAAATCCTTCTACGGCAGGTAAAGGTGCTTTTCCGGCGTGCCACTGTTGCTCAGCAGCTTTGACCACTTCTGCAGGCGATAACATTTTCGTGTTTAGTGCAAAAGAAAGACGACTGTGGTAGAGATAAGCATGTTCCTTTTGCATAGCATCCTGAAAGCGTCCAAACAGGGGCAGGAGATGATCCATGAAATAAGCCATCACCTGTAAACTTTGGCGGCGACTGGTAGGCCATTCAAAAGCAGTTTCCCGAGGGTTGCCAAAATGTTTAACCCCAGCTTTTTCTATCTCTTGCCATATGCTCGAATAATCATGTTGAAACAGTAAGGGCGCCGGCATGGGTATGCCTTTCTTGATGGGCTCACGATTTTCTTTATCGAAATTCCAGGTATCTCCCAACGGGTCGCCATTCGCTTGCATCAATACCACATGCTTCTTTCGCATTTGCCGGTAAAAGGTTTCCATGATGGGAAACTTCTTTGCCTCTCCCATTTCATACCGATGGGTAAAGAAATGTTCTGTATCGGTTGCAGTTACGGGTATAGATAGTTTTTTACTTAGTGACTTTAGCTGCTGGTCGAGCCGATATTCATCTGGCAGCTGGTACTCAAATGCTGTCGCTTGTTCCCGCTCAACAAAATAGGTAATATTATCGCAGAGGTCCTGCCGGTTCTCCGGATCATTAATCGTAAGATGAATCACCTGGTGTCCCTGCTTACGCAGATAGGCAGCAAAATTATACATGGCAGCAAAGAAGCCGATCAGCTTTTGTGCATGGTGCATGACATAATTGGTTTCCTGTTTCATTTCCATGATCAGGTAGGTCACGGCATCATTGGACTGCCTGAACCAGCTATGCTGGTAATTGAGCTGATCGCCCAGAATCAACCTCAGCGTTCGTTCTTTTCTGCTTGGCATTTTATCTTTTTTTTCGGCAGGCATCACTACAATACTTCACTTCCTCCCATACTTTGGCCCATTTGCGCCGCCAGGTAAAGGGGCGTCCGCAGGTGATACATTGTTTAACAGGCAGGTTCTCTTTGGCAACGGCTTTACCATTCCGTTTCATGATCGCAGCTTTATTCAGTTGTTTTAAACAAAAGAGCAGGGATTGTGTTTATTTTCCTGCCAGTTATTTTATCTACCTACTGGTTTAAACGTATTATTATGAGCACATCCAGGAATTATCTGATCCTAGGCCATGCAACCGGTATTGGTGCTGCCCTCACCCACCAATTGGCCAGCAAGGAGAACATTGGTCTTTGGGGTACTTACCATCAAACCACCCCGGTCGATCAGCCTGCGGGTATTTCATCTCATCATCTGAATGTATTGGATGAACAACCGGATTTCTCATTCCTACCCGATACACTGCATGGACTTGCCTATTGTGTTGGCGCCATACAGCTTAAACCATTTCATCGTACCACTGCCAATGATTATATCCATGATTATCAGCTGCAGGTGTTAGGCGCTATCAAAACCATACAAGCCTGTTTACCAGCATTGAAAAATAGCGGCCAAGCTTCGATTGTTCTTTTCAGCACCGTTGCTGTGCAAACCGGATTTACGTTCCACAGTGTGGTGAGTGCCTCGAAAGGTGCTTTAGAGGGGCTTACGCGTGCGCTGTCGGCCGAATTGGCTCCCCACATCCGATTGAACTGCATAGCGCCTTCATTAACCCGCACCCCACTGGCAGCGTCTCTGTTGAGTACACCCGAAAAAGAAGCAGCCATGGCTGCCAAGAACCCTTTGAAAAGGGTTGGCGAAGCGCAGGATATTGCTGCAACAGCTGCCTTTTTACTATCGCCTGAAAGCAGCTGGATGACCGGTCAGGTGATTCATGTAGATGGTGGCATGGGTGCCATCCGGATCTAATCATTTCACCTTGAAGAAGCTGTAATAAGGTTATGTCTATAGAACTGACCCTCACCGATAAGGATCGCATCATTGAAATGGCCTGGGAAGACCGTACCCCTTTTGAAGCCATCTGGCTTCAGTTTGGTTTGCGGGAAAAAGAAGTGATTGAACTCATGCGCCGCGAATTAAAACGCAGTTCTTTTGAACGCTGGAGAAAGCGCGTGAATACAGGCATCAGCCAAAAACACCTTCATAAAAGACCCATGGGTATCCTAAGATTTAAATCAGACCAGCAAAGAACCATCACCGGTAATAAGATTTCCAAACGATGAAACCAGCCAGCTTCCCCACCAGTTATGATCAGATCATAGAGCGTATTGATCAGATCGATCCTATTGCCTATGGCCGTAGCCGGAATTTTATTACAGGTGCCGTCACCAAATTATCACCCTATATATCCAGGGGTGTGATTAGTACGCGGCAAGTAGCCCAAACTATACTACAAAAGGGGTTTAAGCCTTACCAAATCGAATCATTCCTAAAAGAGCTGGCCTGGCGCGATTATTTTCAACAGGTTTGGATGGCTTTGGGTACAAGCATTGACAGGGATATCAAACAACAACAATCGCCGGTACAACATCACCAGCTACCCGTGGCAATATTGGAAGCCTCTACTGGCATACAAGCCATCGACCAGGCAATACAAGCATTGTATGATACAGGTTATATGCATAACCATGTACGCATGTACACTGCTGGCATTACCTGTAATATTGGACGCAGTCACTGGCTACAGCCTGCCAAATGGATGTATTATCACCTGCTTGATGCAGATTGGGCTAGCAATGCATTGAGCTGGCAATGGGTAGCCGGTGCTTTTAGCAGCAAAAAATATATCGCCAACCAGGAGAATATCAACCGCTATTGCAATACCCAACAACAGAACAGCTTTGTCGATCTTAGTTATGAGGAATTAGCCACGATCGATGTACCAGCGGCGATGACCAACACCATACGCTGGCAGGCCGATACATCACTTCCTGCAAAACAGGATCTGCAAATAGATACCGATATACCTACCTATGTGTATGACTTTTACAACCTGGATCCAGAATGGGGTGCAGATACTAAGGCCAACCGGGTTTTACTGTTTGAGCCATCTTTCTATCAACAATATCCAGTGAGTCAAAAAACGATTACTTTCCTCCTTGACTTAAGCAAAAATATTCCGGGCATTCAGGTATTTACAGGCGAGTTTCAAGAGCTTTCGCAAAAAACCATGGGATCAGTCATGCATTACAAAGAACATCCTACCAAAAAACATTATCAAGGCATTCAGCATGAGCGCGACTGGATGTTTCCCATGGTAACAGGCTATTTTCCTTCCTTCTTCAGCTTTTGGAAACTCGCTGAAAAAAGGGGACTGAAAGAACTGTAATCATACCAACCAGGATTGATTTTTTCCTTGTGTGATCGTTCCGCCGCGGCGATTCCGTATCTTTAGTGTATAGCGCTTTGCTGGTAATTACCAGTAGCTTTCGTCACTCAATTTAGGTACATGCCATTTTCCTTTGGATCCAAGAGTGTGATCTTACTGTATTTTTTTATTCACCTGTTGGTTTTTGCAGGGTTGTCCCTAGTGAAATACCTGCAGCAGCATCATAAGGCAAACGCATGGCTTTCCTTATTACTGGCACTTGCCGCCTTATACATTAGTCCTTTCATGTTAGGCTATGCCGGTTGGTATGGATTGGATGGCTACAGAGAAATTCTTTTCTACCTGCCCTTACAACAAGTGCTGCTGATACCACCAGTTTTATACCTCTACACCAGAAGTTTGCTGGACCGTTCCTTTCAACTGAGTAAAAAAGATGGGTGGCATTTTGTACCAGCACTTCTTTACCTGATTTATTCACTATTCATTTTTATCAGCGACCGGTATCAGTTATCCGCTACCGCATTTTATGCCGATGGAAGGGATAAAGACTTTGCAGCCTGGTATCAGTTTGCAGGATTCCTGTCGCTGAGTATCTATGTAATGGCCAGTTTACGCTTCTATCGTTTGTACAGAAGGTTAACCTATCAAATTAGCAGTGCGGCCGATTCTTTACAATTTACATGGGCTTATCATTTGTTGATCGCACTGGTTTTTCTCTTACTCATCAGACTCATTTTCTTTTTCAGCAATCCGGAATGGGATCAGTTTGGTAAAAAATTCTGGTATTATTGCTGTTTTTCAATACTCTTTTATGTGATCTCTGTTAATGGATATATGAATAGCATCCGATCCATTACCTCCATCCGGGATGATCAGGAACTGGAACCGGCACCAGACAAGCATCCGGTTACAGCACAGGAAGCAGCATCTATTCCCGAAGCAGACCTACCACTGATGGAACAGGTAAACCAGCTGATTGAAAAAGAGTGCCTGTATGAAAATCCCACACTCACTTTACAGGAATTAGCGAATGTTTGTCATGTGGCGCCTAAAAAGCTGTCGGCCACGATCAATCTGGTTCAGCAAATGAACTTCAATGACTATATTAATAAATACCGAACCGAGGCAGTGATCCGAAAAATGGCGGCAGGGGAACATAATCTGCAAACCTTATTGGGCATTGCCTATGATTGTGGCTTCAACTCAAAATCAACCTTTAACCGAGCCTTCAAAAAACTAACCGGTCTTACTCCCCGGGATTATTTACAAGAAAACCAGGGAAAAACTGGTGTCATATCCGGATCTGACACTTCCTATTGATGCCTGAAAAAGAATTTTGTCAGTAAAAAAATGAGACTACCCTTATTACTTATCCTGTTAGTAGCGTCTTCTTTTATAAAGATTTTTGCCAGTCCTGGCAACCATGATTCTTTATTACAACGCATCGCCACCCAGGATGTACCACCCCGTTCTCCGGGTATTGCAACAGGCATTGTAAAGAACGGACAGGTCATTTTCTCCCTTTGTGCGGGTTTGGCCAATCTGTCCGACAGTTCAGCGATTGATGCAGACAGCAGGTTCAATATAGCTTCTAATGGTAAGCAGTTCACTGCTTTAACCATCCTTTGGCTGGCAGATAGCGGACTGCTTTCCCTGCAACAGGATATCCGAAAATACCTGCCATCCTTATATCCTTCTATCAAACAGCCTATTACCATTGCACATGTATTGGCACACAGAAGTGGTATTCGGGATGTATATGACCTTTGGTCGCTACAAGGCATTACCTGGTGGAAAATGAGCTATAGCAACCTGGATGTTATACAACTCATCAGTCAACAAACCCAACTCAACAGTGTACCAGGTACAGAATACCGGTATAGCAATAGTAACTATTTGCTGTTGGCTTCCATTATTGAAAAAGTTACCGGCAAAAGCTTTGTCCAGGTAACACGACAACTTTTCGATCGGCTGGGTATGTTTCATACTGGTTTTGAAGATAATTATCAGCAGATAAAAGGCCCGGTAGCGCACCCTTACTTTAATTTCTCTACCTGGAGTAATTATAACTGGATCTGGAATGCTTGTGGTGATGGCAACTTATTCTCAACCCTGTCTGACCAATTAAGATGGGAACAGCTGATACAAAAAAAGTCATCCGACCGGCTGGGCAAGCTCATACAAAAAAGTCAGCAACCCATTAACCCAAAATGGCCGGAATATGGTGCTGGTTTGGAATTTGGGAAATATAAGCAGCAAAATTATCGCTTTCATGAAGGTGCAACCGGCGCCTGGAAAGCTACTGTTATCCGCTTTGGTGATACACTAAGCTTATTAACCCTTACCAATAGTGGCAAAACCATACCATATGACCAAACAAGACAAATGGCAGATGTACTCTTGCAGTTAAATAACGATAACACAAAAAGTTGGGCCACAGCTCCTGAACAGGTTGGCCCCTGGTATGATAGTACAGCTGTAACAGGCATTTATCAAACATCGAATAATTTCACATTTAGATTTGAGCTAAGAGAAGGCATCTTATACCTTATCCGATCTGGGCGCAATGATATCAAATTAACAAGGGCTTCGGCCAACTGCTTCCAGCAATCCAATGATCCGGCCTTCAAGTTGGCCTTTACCAAAAATGAACTGGGTGAAGAAATCGTAACAGCTTACTATACCACACATGCACCATATTCACTAAAAAAGGCAGACAAGGATATTAGTTCATTCAATGCTGCTTCACTGAATGGTGATTATATTAATGAAGAAACAGGTGTATCACTTTCCCTGCAACATGATAAAGACAGAAGCTTTCGAGTTCTTTTGAATTCCAACGAACGAATAGGCTTATTGATCAATCGGGAAAGGATGATGATCGACAATTATCAACTGGATATTAACTGGCAGAAGAATCAACCTATACTACTATTACAAGGTGACAGAATCAGAAATATAGCATTCCATCCAAAGAAAAAATAAGCGCTAAACTGCAGTAGCACTTGATGCCATCATTGCCATATAATAATTGGCACAATGCACCATCATCAATAAAAGCATAGGCTGTTGTTCATATGTATCGAATAATGGCTCCGTATGAATATGATATTCATATTTGATTTTAGTCCAGCTAAAATCGGGCAGCAGGGTCATGAGTAACTGACCCTGCTGATCCCTAAGCTCATATGAGTTTTTGAAGATGCCTTTTGCTTCGAACTGAATTACCTGTTCACTGGCTCCGAAGAAAGTATGGATATCAATACTTGTATCCCAACTCATCTTACAACTGGCCCACAGTTTTTCCTGTTGCCGGAATTCAATTCTGGTAGACCAAAAACCTTTGGGGGCTATTTGTATAGCTGGCTGTTGGAGTAATTGAATAGTAGCTTTTACAGAATACCAGTTTTTATACAATAGCTCACCCAATACATCATCAGCTGCTTTGAGCTGGAATAAGGTAAACTTTGTAGCCAGTACATGATAAACGGCCATTGCTGTTTCTTTTACATTGATCAATCAAATGTATAGATAAGCGGTACAAGTTGTTTACAAAGATTTTACCTGATCAGCTATCCATCACCCCCCTATCAAACAAATCAATGAATCTCTACCTCATATAATCCGCTGAACGACTTTTTATTCTGATGCACCAGAATAATCCTGACCTGATTGGTTCTTACAGGTTTAAACCGGCAAATATTTAAATCAGCGATAGGCTTTTCGGGTAATTGTCGGGCATCTGCAACCGGCTGCCATTTTGTACCGTCCCAATACTGAACCTGATAAGACGCAGGTGGTTTCACACCTCCATTATCATTGAACACATACAAATGCACTTCACTTACCTGTTCTTCCTGCTTGAATTGGAAAGATACCCAATCTTCTCCCTGTGGTGATTCAAAGGCCGTCCATCGCCTGTTAGGATTCAGTAACCCATCATTGATGGCTGTAGAGTCATCGAAGCGGGATTGGTAAGAGCGGGTAAAAATAGCCTGAGATCTGTGTGCCAGGTTATTGGCTTTTGTTGGATTGGGAGCTACTTTATACGCTTCTTCCTGAGGCCCCCAGGCTTCTATTTCAGATATGGCTATAGCAGCAGTGTCGGTACCTTTCAATGCAATGCGAAAGCGTTGTGTATTGACCTGTTTAAAATTGAAGCGGTTGGCACTATTTGCTTTGATGACTGATTTATCTTGTCTGGCAACCAAATCCTTCCACTGTCCATTGTCATCATATTGAATAGTATAAGAAGCTGGTAAGTGAATCCCATCTTCGGGTAAGGATACAAAATACAAAGCCAGTTGAGTAATTGGTCTGCTAGAACCCATATCCAATTCAACCCATACATCTTTTGCCCCACTCAGTCTATTCGTCCATTGATTGGGCGTAGTGGTTAGATACCAGTATTGACCATCATTCATTTTAGACAGAAAAGAAGCTCCTATACCTGGATAGGAAGAATTGATGTGCGGATAAAAATTTCTTGGTTCATTATTCACTGCATAGTTCACCAGTTTCACGGATGCGGCAGTTTGCTTTGCTGGCAGATACAGTTTCATTGCTTTGATGGTAGCAGATGCACCGATTTTTTTGCCATTAGAAAATATCAGGAGTCCTTTTCCTTTATTGTATTTCTTACCGGTTTTATCCCAAATAATGGTAAGATCATTTCCATGGTATTTAATATTATCCAAACAGGCATAGTCCCATGTTGAAGGGAATAATGGATTGAGCCCTACTGAATCCTTATCACTTGCTTCAAAACCCATCAAACCTGTGATTACCAGGTCGATATAGGAAGAATGAAAATAGTGCTCACTATGTCCTACATGATCATGACCAGACCAGGAGCCGGTTTCAGGATGATTCGCCTCGCCAATATAGGGTTCGCCACCCCGCAAATGGGTATTGGCAAAATTGTGCAGGAGTTGAACATAATCTTTGCGGGTCACATGTTGCTGCTCATAGTTTTTTAACAGGTTGGCCATCCCCTTCAATGTTTGAGAGGTAGCAAAGGGCCAGGCATTACCGCTCCAGGCGCAGCAGTTTCTGGCAATATTGAAAAGTGGATCATGTTTCTCAACTGTTGTAGGACCAAATGGCGCATAGAAGTAGGCTGTGTCCATCAGAAACTTCCAGGCTGCTTCGAAGCCAGAATCTGGCATATTGAAATACCAGGGAACAAAACCAATCTCCTCGCGGCCATGAGGGTTGCCCGCAAACTTACCTGTTTGATACGTAAGTGTGTTGGCCTTAATCCCATCACGCTCATCTCTCGCGAAACGGTGAAAGAAAAAATCACGTTTGGGATCCCAGCATTTTTCCTGAAAATTATTTTTGATCTGATCTGCTTTTTGCTGGTACTGATTAGCAATAGGTGCATCATTATCCAGCAGGGCTATATTTCTTATCGCATTGGCATCGGCCCACATATAACTATTTAGCGTAGGACGGTAGCCGGGTGCACCTTCAAACCATTGAGGCGTTTGACGGCTGTTGATATTAGTTTCCATGCCATCATGCATACCATCCCAGGCGAATAACTGTTCAGCTTCTACCCAATGTTCCTTTTCCCATGATTGGTAATTTTTGATAAGTGACGCTTTGAGAGATGTTATAAACCCCTTATCGTACTTCACTTTATACCCATTCCAAATGGCATCAGCGATCCAGGTGGAATAATTGCGGGGTTGTGCTCCGGGTGTTTGAAACCAGTAGCGTGAAAAATCCTTCCAGTATTGGTCATCACGAATCCATTGGAATTCAGATAACTGAAAACCAGCGGCACAACTTATAGTACCATATTTACCCGACCACCAAGGACGGTCAATGAATTCTGTACAGGCATATCCCGATTGGGGAGATCCATATACCAGATGCAGTGTGAGGTTATCCCAGCGATAGTAGTAGGTTCGATCAATATCCTTATCGGGGGTTTCCAGAAAAGGGATATTGCGTTTATACCAGTCGAAATCCTTGTTATGCCAGTATTTGTATTGTTGCAGGATACGATCCTTATTCAGAACCTGGGAAGATACCGGCAAATAGCCAATGCATATCAATACCATGGTCAGGAAGGGGATGAACTTTCTCATCCTTGAAATTGTGAAAAAAAGAGAAGCAGCAGTTATCGTATCTTATCTCCTATCACAATTATCTTACCCAACTTACTGTAACCTTAGAGCTGACGGAACAGATTGGGGTAGTCGGATATGATACCATCAACGCCCATTGCTTTCAGCTTTTTCATTTCCTCGAGTTGGTTCACGGTCCAGGGAACTACTTTTATACCCAGTTTATGTGCTGCTCCGATTAACTCAGGGGTCACCAAAGCACTATTTGGACTTAAAACAGGAGGCGTAAATCCAAGTCGGTCGATGTATTGTTGCAGCGTTCCTTTATCCTTTGCTTCAATCAGGAAGGAAGATAATACAGCTGGATATTGCTGATGCAGGTAACGAAGTGAACGGGGGTCGAAAGATTGAATAATCGTCCTGTTTAGTAGATTCTTCTCCTTTAAAACAGCGATAACCAAATCTACAAATTCAGGTATAGCCGGATGATTGACACCATCCGTTTGTTCCTTCGATTTGATCTCCATATTGTACCACATGGTTTTCCCTTGGGCTGCTGCATACTTTTCTGCCTCAGTGATTAAGTCAGACAATAATGGCTTATATACTGCTATCCTTTGCTGTTGTGGGAAATCGGGATGTGGTTTTAACCCTACATCATACCGACGAATACTATCATACGGCATTTGAAACAGTAGCCGCTTCCGCGATTCTTCCTTTGTAAGATATTTGCCCTCCGGGGTTGTGCTGATCAGTTCATTGAAGTAGGGATCATGCGATACAACCACTTGCCTGTCCTTACTAATATGCAGATCAAGTTCAAGTGTGGTAACCCCTTCATCAATTGCCCGCAACATGGCCGGGATGGTATTCTCCGGCATCAAGCCCCTGGCACCACGATGTCCTTCCGTATCGAATGCCGGCAATAGCTGCTGCGTTTTGGCTATCCTGGTCGCGTTACAGGAGAGCAATAAGGCAATGAATGGCAAAATCTTTTTCATACGCTCTATTTAAGGAGACCCGATGTTAATAATAACCCTTTCCAAACCTGATATCCTGCTGCATTGAGGTGTAATCCATCAATAGTGTACTTACTATCCAGTCTCTTATCCTGATCCAGAAAATGCGGGTGCAGGTCCAACAGTAATATCTTTTCTTCTGCAGCCATTTTCTTCAGACTTTCATTAATATACTGAATATGGGCATCCTTGTTGTAGTGGTTCTTGAACTGCGTAAAAGTATTGTTTACTGGTAATAAGGTTTGAAAGCAGATCTTTGTTGCTGGTGATTCTTTTTTGATGCGCTGAATAATCGTTCGATAATTTCTCAGAATCACAGAATCCGGAATATTTCTGGATATATCATTAATACCAATCAAAATAAATACTTTGGCTGGCTTACCTTCAGTTACCTCATCTAATCTTTCCAGCAAACCAAAACTAATATCACCACTAATACCTCTGTTCCTTGCCTGAGGTAGTCCCAATAATTCAGACCACTCAATACCGGCAGTAATGCTATTACCCAGGAAAACAATATCTGTTTTGGCATTGGGATATGACCTGAACTGCCCAACTTTAAGTGCATAATTGTTGGGTCTGAAACTACTATCCCATTTGGCATTATCCTGCGACAGTAATGTTGTGGTGAAGGCAAAGCCTAGCAGTATTGTGAGCATTATGCTTTTCATGCGCCTACTTGTTTGGTTGCAGTAAATACTTTTCCGAATCTATCTTTTACTGTTACTTGTACCTCGCGGGCATCGGCAGGTAGTTTTGCTTTATACAAATGATCCGTTTTCCGGGGTTCTGCAAAGCCTCTGCCTTTGGGGAGGTCTGGTCCCAGCATATTACTATACGCAACAGGATCGAAACCAGCAAAAGATTGTAAACTTCCCGACTTCACACCATTTACAAAATACTCATTACTCCAGGCCTTATCATAATTCCAGATATTAGCCACCAGTTCCTGAGAGCCATCTTCTGCCTTAACAATATGCAGGCTCATCTGGTAATCGTCTGCCTGACCTACCGACTTATAATACCAGCTTAGTTCATTCCCCTTAACCTGGTACACACCATAGCCATTCGGCGTTCCATCAACACAAATATTTCCTGTCCACCATGCACCACATACAGTTCCGTGATTGTGTTCATAAATATTCCCTGTGATCTTATTCACGTGATAGTGTGTATGGCCCGACATAATATGCACAGTGCGGTCACCTAAAACAGCATATAGATCTTCTTTATTTTTAACACCACTATGAACGGGAATGTGCACACAAAAAACGATGAGGTGATCTTTGGGAACAAAAGAAAGATCTTTTGCCAACCATTCCAACTGATGGGTAGCAAAGTATCCATCATACTCCCGATCCTTACCCATATACCTAACATTATCCATCACAATGTAGTGTACCTTACCCCTGTTAAAGGAATAGTCGCAGGGGCCATAACGCTGCTGAAAGGTATCGTCTGATGTTTCATCGCCACCCTTATTGTAATCCATATCATGGTTGCCAAGGCATTGAAAAAAGGGGATATCCATCTGGGCTACTGCCTTTTCATATTCTGGAAAGAGTGCATGATTATCCCATACAATATCACCTACACAAATACCATGAATGAGCGCCTTATTTTTTCTTGATGCAACCCATTTCTGCACATCCGGAACAGACTGTGTGAGCATGAGGTTTACATCCTTCATATTCTTGACCTGTGGATCAGCCCAGATAATGAATTCATGTTCAAGGTCCTTTTGAGCAAGTGGCTCAAGTTCAAATACAACATCCTTATCTTTTACCTCCTGCACTAATTGATACTGGCGAGTAATCTGATCGGTTGCGGGAAAACGATACCCAGCAGGCGTACTGATAAATACAGCTACTGCCGCAGGGTTCCACGGAAAGGAAAACTGTCCGTTTTTATCAGTTGCCACCACACTATATCCATCACTTACCACTACCCCTTTCAATCCTTTACCCCTAGACTTAACCACACCTTTACAGGTAGTTTCTGCCAGTGAAAAAGCGGCTGCAGGAAGGGCTCTGAGTGTTAGAAGCCCTCCCGTAAGCCATGCCAGATTGCCGATGAAATGTTTTCGATCCATATTGCTTGCTATAACAGGTTAAAGTTTTTTGTACACTGCAAAATCGTCGAGACAAAGTCTTCCGTTATTGGAAGTTCCCGTACCCAGTTTATTGATCCTGAAACGAACAGGGGTGGTTATATTCAAAGTCCAGCTCATTTGCTTATTGGCCTTATCGGGCATATCTGTAACATTGGCTCCCGCAGTTAACCAGGTAGTACCACCATTCACAGAGTATTCCAAACGGAATGTACTCCTGGCGTCAGTGGCATATTTACCATAGAATACTGTCACTTTAGAAGCTCCATCGGGCAGGTCGAAATTCATTTGAACAAACCCGTTAGTGGTGAGGTTTTGTTGCATACGAATTGATTGTAGTCCGGGCTGATTGAACTTATCGCTTAATACAGTATTTGCTAAAATAGCTTGCAGCAGCAACCAGTTACCAGTACCTAACTGAACGATATTGGTACCAGAATTATAACTCGACTTCGCGCTAATATCAGGCGTTTCAAAGCTTTCAGGGAAGTTAGCATACAGCGCACCACTGCGAAATTGCACATCATTTATATTACGCAGCATGATTACTTTTTGTGCCCCGGTGGTATCTTTCGCTGAAGCATTGTAGAAACCTGCAATACCTGTATACTGAGCATTGATTGGCAGAGCAGTTGCTGCAAAAGCAGCATCTGTACGGGTTTGTAAGAATACTTTACCACCTGTATTATCATTCAGCTCCCGCGTACCTGAAAGTGTAGCGGTAGCGGCGTAATCCTTCGCATCGGCATGTACTGCAATAAGTGTAGATTCATATTGATCAGCCTGTGTAGCCAGCATACCGAGTGTTACATTGCGTACCTGAGGTGTTCTGCCGGTGGCAACAACTGATACCTTATCGGGCGAAAGACCACTGAGTGTTAAGCTGCCATTAATACGATCCAGTATGGCACCATTTACAGATACCTGAACCGAATCGCCAAGATTGAAACTGTGTGCTGCATTAAGCTTGATGGCTATACCGCTGGTGATATCACCTGCACTATTGGCTGTGGCATAACTCTGCTGAACAATTATTGTATTAGGATCAATATTTCCACCCGCTTTATCGGAAATCACCACACCAGTGATCTTGGCTGCTCCGGCAATACTTTGGGGCGTGATATTAACCGCAGCGCCACGGTACACTTGTCGTAAGGCAACCATATTCGATACTTCACCCAGTACGCCTGCAGAGGGATTTGCATCTTCCTTGATACAGGAACTGAAGGTGATGGCGAGCCCCATCATCATCAATCCTGTTCTGATATATTTATTTGTGTTCATGTTGTTTAATTTGTTTGTACTGAAATTATTTCACGTGCCACCAAACTTTGGTTTGCATATTATCAACTCCGATCTTTTGTACGGCAGCCTGATAATTAGTACGGTTGAGTGACTGAACAGAAACAGGATATACAAAACGCGTAGGCATAATACCATTATTCTGTAAGCCCGGCCCTTTGGGCAGATCGGGATAGCCGGTACGACGATGTTCAAACCATGCCTGAAAATCTGTAAAGAAGAATGTGAAATACTTTTGCGTGATGATCTTATTGATTTTGGTCTCTAATGGATCAGCATCCACCCAGGCAATACCTGGTTTGGATAAATGTCCGGTGGGTACTGTTAATGACCAATGGGTAATGGCATTATTCACACCATTCTCATAGTAAGTTCTTGCACCTGCAGAAGGGATGTATCCACGCACTGCAGCTTCTGCGAGCATGAATTGAACTTCTGCATAGCTCAGGATATTACCGGTAAGCGGATCATTCTTGAGGGTAGCGATATAAAAAGACTGACGCTCCTGTTGTGTACCTGGTGCATATCCGCTGGGAATTCCTATATAAGAACTGGCTACTGTTGTTGCCCATCTCGCCAAACGCGGATCACCCCAGCCATTCAGGGTATTGATAAAAAATTCGGTCAGGCCATTCTCACCATTAAAATCATAATCACGATAGGTATTGAATGCTGAAGTAAAAGGAACGGTTGAAGTAAACCGAATTACTGCAGCATCTGCATTGCTGGTCATGATAGGATAGGTTGAAGGGCTGGTCACAATCATTTGATTGATTTTTTGAGCAGCGTTGCTTTCGGGTCTTCCTGAAGCACGCATAAGCAACCGCAGGTATAAACTATTCCCAAACCTTCTCCACTTGGTCAAATCTCCACCAAAAAGCGGATCTCTGGCCATGAGGTTAGTAGGCAATGCATTATTCAATGCCAGTAATGTATTGGCTTCTTCCAAACGAACGAAGAGACTGTCATAAATACTTTTCTGGTCATCGAACTTGGGCTGGAAAATATTATCAGAACGACCACGGTTGGCTTCGGTATACGGCACATCGCCATAGGTATCTGTAATCAGTGAAAATACCCAGGATTCCATGATACGGGCAATACCCATGTAGGATAGGTTATACGCCTGGTTTGGAAGAACAGATAATTTCTTCGCATTATCATAAGCATCCTTAAAGTTGGTCACCTGTAAATACCAGGCATTCCACATATAATCAGACTCTGAAGGACGGATGATATATCTATGAATCTCATCAGAATTGGTAACCGTAACATGCACCTGCATCATTTCATGGGTGAGGCGATGTTCGCGGGTTTGATTGGCATTACGAACTGCATATATCGCAGATTCGAGCAGCAGTTCAGGCCTTGTTTCGGGCAGGGTATTCGGATTGGTATTCACTTCCTTAAAATCTTTACTGCAGGAAGTAAACAGCACAATGGCCGATAGTATGGTGAGTAATGATAGTTTATACATTTTCATGACTTCATGATTTCAATTGAAAAAATTTAGAACCCAACGGTCAGCGATACACCCATGGTTCTGGTAGATGGGAACTGAGCCATTTCAAAACCAGCATTGATTGTACCGTCATTCAGTGTACCGAATTCAGGATCGAAAGCCGGCCATTTGGTGAACTGTATCAGATCACGTCCGTAAATACCAACAGCTGCACGCTGTAATCCTAACTTACCCAACAAACGTTTGGGAAGGGTATAATCGAGCCTGGCTTCACGAAGTTTGATGAAATCAGTTTTGAATGTATTCGCTTCTACGTTATCCCTGTTGAAATGTGCATCGTAGTATGACTGAATATTGGTCACCAATACGTTGTTTTTTGAGTACTTATCACTAGCTGCATCGTACTGTACACCATCGCCAATGATACCATTGTAACGGCCGGGGATTGTTTTTCTCAGCTTACCCTCTTCCATTAATACAGCATGGGTAAGTGAATAGGCAACACCGCCAAACTGACCATCAAACAACACATTCAACTTGAAATCCTTATAACGGAAGGTAGATCCCAAACTCGCTTTCCAACTGGGGTTGGTATTGCCGAGATACTTGATCTCTGTGGTTCGGGTTGGTAATCCCTGGCTATTATAAATGATCTGACCATCTGGTGCACGATCATATCCAATACCATAGAGATCACCCATGCGGCCACCAGGTCGGGCTTCAATAGAACCGCGGTTGGCGGGTCCGGTAGACATCACATATACATCTACCCCATCGATCAGATCAACGATCTTATTTCTGTTGGCAGCATAGGTGGCGAATATATCCCACTGAAAATTACCCTTACGCGATTTCAATACCGTACCATTCAGTTGTACTTCAATACCCTGGTTAGTCACCAAACCGGCATTAGCGATTGTGGCGGCATAACCAGATGAGCGATCAATGGGTACAGGGAAGATTTGGTTCTTGGTATTATTCCTGTAATAGGCTACATCTAATGATAACTTATTCTTGAAGAAACGGATATCCATGCCAAACTCAACACTGTTTGTAAGCAGTGCCTGCAAATCAGGATTGGCTATAGCAGAAGGATTGGTAAGACCTCCGGGGAATAAAGTAGGGCTATAGGCAAATGAAGTAAGGTAAGGAGTGGTACCACCGCTACCTACACCAGCTACAGAGCCACGAAGTTTCAGGAAAGAAATGGGCTTAGGCATTTGTAATTTCTCAGAAACAATGACGCTGAGGTTAGCAGAAGAATAAAAGAAAGGTGCATTCTTATCAGATGTAGGTGTGGCCAGTGTACTTGACCAGTCTTCACGGGCAGTGAGATCAAGGTACAGGAATTTATCGTAGGTGATCTGTGCCAGACCATACAAACTATTCACGCGGAACTCAGCCCTGTAAGGCAACGCAACAATGGGGTTCTTGCTATTGGCCAGAGTATAATAACCCGGTAAATTCAGCTGATCTGCACGCAGGTCGTCGCGAATATAGCGGTTACGCATCTGGCTACCCCCAAAGGAGAAAGAGGTAGAGATCTTACTGTTGATATTTGTGTTATAGCGTAACAGGAAATCATTATTCAATTCCTGCGTAAAAATATTCTGCGAGCGGAACATGCCTTCAGCAAACTTATTGGTACCGAAGGGGCGTTGCTGTGATCTGGCTTCCGAAGCAAAATCAAGTGAGCTGCGCACCATCAAACTCAGGTCTTTGTTAAAATTGTACGTAGCAGATACATTACCGATTACACCATGTCTGTTGCTCTTATTCAACATTTCATAAGTAATCAGGAAGGGGTTATCCAATAAACTACTAAATGGCCTTGTTTGTGCGATATTCACCTGTCCGGGCACCCAATAATCACGGAACCAGTCCATATCCATATTAGGTGTGAGACCACGGATGAAGTACATAATCGACTGGTTATTATAACCAGTAGAAGGAAGGTTATCGGTATACTTATTGGTATAGTTCACTTTAGTGGCCAGTACCAGCTTACTCGATAATTTGTGGTTCACAGAAAGTGCTACTGTATTTCTTTTATAACCGGTATTGGGGATGATCCAACTATTATTCTGATTGGTCAGCGATAAACGAACTGTGGTATTATTATTACCGCCATCAATTGTAACAGAGTTGGTAAGTGTTTTTCCCGTAGTAAAGAAGTCCTTGCGGTTATTCTTATAGGGCACCCAGGGTAAACGGGTGGTAGATTTTGTTCTGGTTACCGGATCGTATTGGTAATAAGACTGACCAGCAAAGGCAGGCCCCCAGGCTGAACTGGTGCTACGGGTACTTGGTCCATCTTCAGAAGCATTGTATGAATACCAGCTATCCTGACCACTTGCACCCTGACCAAACTCATACTGATAATCGGGCCAACGGTTGATTTGATCAAGGGCTGCATTAAGGTTATAGGTGATACCCAATCCCTTTCTGTTGCTACTACCAGATTTAGTGGTAATGATGATCGCACCATTGGCACCACGGGCACCATAGAGAGCGGTAGCACCGGGCCCTTTCAATACAGAAACGCTTTCAATATCTTCCGGATTAATATCATTTAAACTGGTACCAAAGTCAACCGGAGACTCCCCTTGTAAGTAGGCAGAACTACCGGTACCAGTTTGAGCACCAGAGCTACTGCTAATCACCACACCATCTACCACAATGAGCGCTTGAGAATTGCCATCCAGGGAGTTCTCACCACGCAAAACAATCTTATTGGAACCAGCAGGGCCACCACCCGATTTGAGCATATTCAAACCAGCTACTTTTCCGGTCAGGGCATTAGTCCAATTATTCGACATCGCCTCGGTTAGCTCTTCACCTTTCACTTTTGAAACAGAATAACCCAATGCTTTCTCTTCTCTCTTGATACCTAAAGCAGTTACTACCACACTTTCCAATTCGTTTGTAGTAGCCAGCAGGCTAAAGGAGAAAGAATTTTTATTACCTACACGCTCCTCCATAATATTGAAACCGAGGGCTGTTACTTGCAGTGTTTGCCCTTCAGTTACACTAATGGAGAAAGCTCCTTTGGCATCGGTAGCAACGCCACGGGTAGTTCCCTTAATGGTTACAGAAGCTTTTTCGATGGGTGTACCATCTTCAGCGTTCTTAACCACGCCAGTAACCGTTTTTTGCTGAGCTCCCGCAATAAGGGTTGCAGTGGTGAGGATGAGGAGCAGCAGGAAAGACCTGCACCAACCTTGCATCCTTTCAGCAGTTGTACAATTTTTCATACGCAGTTGAATTGGTGTAATTGTTATTCTTGGTTATAATGGAATTGTTTTCTTTTCTTTTGTGGCAGCCATCGCAGTAAATAATATAGCGAGTACACAGGAGGCAATGAGGATATAGAATCCACCATCCCAACCCCAGATATCTACCACATAACCCATGGCTATGTTGGCAAAGAGCGCACCACCCAGATAGCCGAATAATCCGGTTAAACCAGCAGCGGTACCCGCTGCCTTTTTGGGAACAAGATCCAGTGCATGAACACCGATCAGCATAACAGGGCCATAGATGAGGAATCCGATCACGATCAGTGCTATATTATCGATCATTGCATGACCTGGTGGATTTTTCCAATACACCAATACTGCAACCAATACCAATAACATGTAAATGATCGTAGCGGGAGCTCTTTTGCCTTTGAAGATCTTATCGCTTAACCATCCGCACAGGAGTGTGCCGGGAATACCTGCGTATTCATAAGCGAAATAGGCCCAGCCCGCATCGTTAATAGAAAAACCTTTTGCTTCTTTGAGATAAGTAGGAGACCAGTCGAGAACGCCATAACGCACCAAATATATAAACGCATTGGCGAAGGCAATGTACCAGAGCGTTTTGTTAACCAAAACATAATCCAGGAAGATTTGTCTGGCAGACAATTCCTTTTCATGTGTGGCTGTATAATCTGCTTGTTTATCCTGTTTATATTCTTCTATGGGTGGTAGTCCACATGATTGCGGTGTATCACGCACCAGTAAAAAAGCAATCATGGCAATAACAATAGCAATGATTCCGGGGAAATAAAATTTACTTTCCCAGTTACCAAATAAAGTAACTCCGAGAATAGAGAGCGGCCCCACCAGACCACCACCCACATTGTGGGCCACATTCCAGATACTCATTCGAGTTCCTCTTTCTTTTATGGAAAACCAGTGCACCACTACTCTGCCACAGGGAGGCCATCCCATACCCTGGAACCAGCCATTAATGAACAGCAGTGCGAACATGATACCGATTGATCCTGTAGCCATAGGAATAATACCCATAGCAATCATAGTCAAGGCAGAAAGAACCAAACCAAGAGAAAGAAAAATGCGGGCATTACTCCTGTCCGACAAATTACCCATGATGAACTTGCTCAGTCCATATGCAATGGAAACACCTGATAGCGCAATACCCAATTCACCCTTTGAAAAACCCTTTTCGATCAGGTCGGGCATAGCCATACTGAAATTCTTCCTAACCAGGTAATACCCTGCATAACCAATGAAGATGCCCAGGAATACCTGCATGCGTAATTTCCTGTAAACAGGGTCAACCTGTTCTGCAGGCAAGGCAGCCCTGTGTGCGGGCGGCTGTAAGAATCGTAATGGCATATAATTATAACAATCGTTGTGTTTCGAACACTTAGTTCAACAGGTATTGACCAGCCAGTTGCTGATAGTCATTAACCTGTTGTTGTACCCATGCCTCATCCTTTCCTAACTCACCCGCCATGATTCGCGCTACTTCAGGCGCGAGGCGTATACTTTCTGCTGCATCCAATAATAAAGCCCTGGTTCTTCTCGCCAATACATCTTCTACAGTTCTGGCCATTTCATGCCGAACTGCCCAGATCACCTGCGTGCGATGGATGCGCAGCTTATCACTCAGCCATATACCAGCCGAACCATTCATTTGTTGTTTCAATAAAGCCGCATCACTACCATAGAAATAGAGAGCATCATCCCAATTGGTATTCTCTGCATAGCCATGTATCGCCATCTGCGCAGTTTGGGGTTTGCGATGCGACCAATCTAATCGCCTTTCAATTGCATCTACCAAATCCTCCCCCATTTTGCGGAAAGTGGTCCATTTACCACCCAGCATAGTGAATAGATTGGAATCGGAAATAATGATCTTATGACTACGTGAAATTTCCTTGGTCTTCTGTCCATCGCCCTTGGGTGCTGCCAGCGGACGAAGACCCGCAAACACACTCAATACATCTTTTCGGGTGGGCTTTTTGGTGAGATAAGAAGATGCGGTAGCTAAAATAAAATCGATCTCGGCCTCTAATGCCCTTGGTTCTAATGAGGGCTCGCTCACCGGAGTATCTGTTGTTCCCAATACCACTTTGTGATGCCAGGGAACGGCAAATAAAACACGGCCATCATTGGTTTCAGGAATCATGAGTGCATGATTGGAAGGATAGAAAGAACGATCTAAAACAAGGTGCACACCCTGACTTACACAAATGGTTTTAGCACTACCTGGCTGATCCATTTGCAGGATCTCATCTACAAAAACACCGGTAGCATTCACAATGGCCTTCGCCTTAAAATGAAAAGCCTGCCCAGTTTCAATATCTGTTGCATGAACCCCACATAATTTACCAGCTGTATCTTTCTCCAATCCGGCAACCTTCATATAATTCCAGGCCTGACCACCTTTTTCCCAAATGCTCTGCACCAGATTAATAGCCAAGCGGGTATCATCAAACTGTCCGTCATGATAAGCAACACCGCCCAGCAAACCCTTGGTTTTGATGCCAGGCATTTCTTCCAATACTTTCTTTCGGGACACAAATACAGAAGAACCCAAACTCAAACGACCAGCAATCCAGTCGTACAGTTTTAAACCGATCATATATTTCAAACGATCGAAAAGGGTATAAATAGGAATGATGAAAGTTTGATTGCGAACAAGGTGGGGCGCATTTTTATGTAATAATCCTCTTTCAACAGAGGCTTCACGCACCAGTTTTACATCGCCCTGTGCCAGATAACGAACGCCGCCATGTACCAGCTTGGTACTGCGGCTGGAAGTGCCTTTTGCAAAATCAGACTGTTCCAGCAACAATGTTCTGTAACCACGGGCCACAGCATCCAGGGCAATCCCTAAACCTGTAGCGCCACCACCAATGATCACAAGATCCCATGTAGCGGTATCGGTGGCCAGCCTGGCAAGCATTTCTTTTCTCTCTGACATATTATTTTCCTTCGCTTGATTTCAATTTGTTTTGAAACGAAATAAAAAGAAGTAAAACGAAACTATAGAAAATTAAACGAAACTTCAAAATATTTTATTTTTACAATAAATTGTTATTTTCTTACATATTCTTTCGTTTAGGGAAAAATTGAAGAAATTACGGAACTTCAACGCCGAAATGGCCGCCCATGCTCAGCATACAAGAACGACACCAGCATATATTGGATAAATTGAAGAAAGAAGGCAGTATCAAGGTATTGGACCTCTGCGCTGAACTGAATGTGTCGTCGGTAACAATTCGTAAGGATCTGCAAATGCTGGAAGACATGAACCTGGTATACCGCACCCATGGCGGAGGTACCCTGGCCAATCCTTATGCAGCCGACCGGCATGTGAATGAGAAGGAAAAACTGAATGCTGCGCAGAAAGCCGAAATTGGGGAGGCGGCGGCAAGACTCATCGATCCGAATGACTGCATCATCATTGCATCGGGTACAACGGTACTTTCCTTTGCCCGACAAATTAATGCGAAAGATAACCTCACTGTGATCACAGCTGCCCTCAACGTGGCATCTGAACTCAGTTCAAGACCAAATACAGAGATCATTTTGCTGGGTGGCTTCCTGCGTAAAAGCAGCACATCCGTAACGGGCCCGTATGCCGAAAAAATACTCGACGATTTTGCCTGCAGCAAGTTATTCCTTGGCGTTGATGGTATTGACACAGAATTTGGATTAACCACCACCAACGTAATGGAAGCACAACTCAACAGAAAGATGATTCAGGTTACACAAAAAACCATTGTGCTGGCCGACTCAACCAAATTTGGCAAGAGAGGATTTGGGAAGATATGTGGCATGGAAGATATTCACCAGATCATCACCGACAAAGGCGTATCACCCCATATTGTTGAAACCATTACTGGTATGGGGATTGAGCTAACTATAGTTTAGTATAAGCACTCAATCAAAACAACAACAGCCCTACGCAGCATTTTATTTATCAGGCTTTATATCTACAGGTATGTAAACAGTTTGTTGGTATAACCTGATAGGTTATACCAACAAACTGTTGTATAAAAGCTTAATCAGTACTTTACGGGATAACAATTACCCTCGACGACCTGCTATTGGCCGAAAAATACCCCAATGCACCATTACTGATATTACTGGGTGGATTGGAAGGAGTTACCCCACCACCTGGTCCACCTCGGTATAGTTGAATAATGGAGTTGAAATAGGTGTACACTTTTTCATCTACACAACGCAACTCGAGTGTAACCGTATCACCTCTTTCTACTTTAATATCTTCATCCGTATTATTAAAAGCCAACAAAATAATACGCTGATTCAGTATGCCATTATTGATATTATCAGAGAAAACATCAATAATCTTCTCTTGTTTACCGGAAACGGTACTTGTTAAAAAATAACGATCTCCCAATGGTTGCGGGTCAGTAAAAACCGGAAGTAAAGTATAGGTCACTTCTCCCCCAAATGCAATTGAATCCAATATAAGGCCATTAAGCGGTACCGGCCTGGGTGTTAGCGTACTGGTGGCTGTGTACACCTGTCCGTCAACCCTCACTTCAAGGCTATAGGTTCTGCCGGGTGCTGTTACTATCCTGTTGGTGGTGTATTCTCCATTGGTGGTATAGGTAAGTGTTTCAACTGCACCTGCATTATCGCGAACAATAACAACGGCATTGGTAACTGCCGGATACTGATTGGTGGCGGTAAAGGCAACAGAACGGGTGATCCTGACTGTTTGGGTAGCAGCACCGTCAATGATGTTTCCTTCAATCACGATCTGACCACTTTTATTATCCAGATCAAGTGTAATCTCCTTGGTACAGCTTACCAGCAGGGAAGACAATAGTAATGTATAGAATAAGTATTTCATGGTCTGTACTAGAATTTAAAGTTATAAGTAACATTAGGCACCCAACGGAATAAGGCTGTTTGAACAGCTCGGGTAGTACCGGGCCTGCTGGGATTATCTTCGAAGGTTATAGCATAGGCATTTTCTCTTCCATAGAGGTTATATACCCCAAAAGTCCATGACCCATGAAAACGTTTCTTTTTATTGGGTTCATACGTGGCGCTGATATCAACCCGATGATAGGCAGGCAAACGATCTGCATTGCGTGCACCATATTGGAAAACGGTTTGACCATTCAGCTCATATTTGCCGGTAGGGAAGGTAACGGCATTGCCAGTGCTATATACGAACAAACCCGACAAAGACCATTTACTGTTTAATTCATAACTGGTCACAACACTAAGATCATGGGTTTTATCAAGCCGTGCGTTGTACCATTGATTATCATTGATACCATCAATTTTTCTTTCTGTTTTAGAGAGTGTATAGGAAATCCAGCCGGTGAGCTTACCCGTTTTTTTCTTCATGATTAACTCTACCCCATAGGCACGACCTTTACCAAATAAAAGTTCCGACTCAACATCATTCCCTACATCAAAAGTGATTTCAGCACCATTTCTATAATCGATCTGGTGTTGCATGGTTTTATAATAGGTTTCTACAGTAAGTTCATACTGGTTATTGTAGAGGGTACGTGTATATCCCAGACTGAATTGATCGGCTATTTCAGGTCTTACGGTATAACTGGATCCAATCCACTGATCGGTAGGATTACCACTACCGCTATTACTCAGCAAATGTAAACCCTGCGTATTACGTGCATAACCGGCTTTGATGCTGCTCACTTCGTTGATGCGATAGTTGGCGGTGATGCGAGGCTCAACATTTATGTAGGTTTTACCAATTGTTCCTTTTGAGAGAAATACACTGTCTACCAGCGTTCCCTTGTTATAGGTATAGTATTTATCATTATTACCTAATACGCTAAAGCCTGATATACGAGCGCCATAGTTAATGGTAAGTTGTTGGCTGGCTTTGAAATCATCATTAATGTACAGGGCATTCTCCCACGACTTACGTGCATAGCGCTGGAAGCTGCTAACAGCGGTACCCGAAACACGACCGGGGGTAATGGTGTGTAGTATGGACTGTAATCCAAAGCGAACGGTATGCTTACTGCTGGCATACCAGGAGAAATCTTGTTTGAGGTTCAGGTCTTGAATCTTAGAGCTGAGTTCAAAGTTATTATCCCTGCTTTTGAAGTTGAGTTTATAGTCGTAGTTGCTATAAATGAAAGAGGTATTTGAAAACAGTTTATTATTGATGATGCTATTCCAGCGAAGTGTACCGGTAGCATTTCCCCAGTCAGACCCAAACGTGCCACTTAATCCAAGGATATCACGACCAAAATAACCGGATAGATAGAGGCGGTTGCTTTTATTGACCTGGTAATTGGCTTTCAGGTTCAGGTCATAGAAGTAGAGCTTACTGTCTTTGAAGTCTTCGGATCCACTCAGGAATATATCAGCATAGGTTCTTCTACCTGAAATAATGAAGGAGGATTTATCTTTTTGAATTGGCCCTTCCAGACTTAATCTGCTACTAATGAGGCCAATACCACCGGTGGCTGCGAAGTCCTGGTTATTCCCATCTTTCATTTTAACATCAAGTACAGAAGAAAGTCGGCCACCGTATTGAGAGGGGGCATTGCCTTTAATGAGGCTGGCGTCTTTGAGTGCATCGCTATTGAAAGTGCTGAAGAAGCCGAGTAAGTGAGAGGCATTGTATACGGGTGCTTCATCGAGCAGGATGAGGTTTTGGTCGGTGGCACCACCGCGAACACTGAAGCCGCTATTTCCTTCGCCGTTGCTTTTAACGCCGGGAAGAAGTTGAATTGTTTTGAGTACGTCTTTTTCGCCAAACAGCACGGGCAGTCTTTCAATGTTTTTCATGTTCAGTACTTCGGTACCCATTTGGGTAGAAGCCAGCGCTCGGGTTCTGCCGGTAGAAGAGGAAACGGTTACTTCTTTTAGTTCTGCAACACTTTGTGTGCCCTGTTCCATCATAATATCGATATTGATGCTTTTGCTGAGATCGATGGTCTTGGCTTGTTCATCAAATCCAACGTAACTAAACAGAACCGTGTACTTACCCTGGGGTAAGGAAAGGGAATAGAAACCATATTCATTGGTTCGGGTACCGGTACCGGGTAATTCAACTACTTTAATGGTTACCCCGATCATGAGTTCGCCATTTTTTTTGTCTTTAATAGTGCCACTCAGCGTATACTTATCCTGTGCCTTTGAAAAAAGGGGGAACAGGAAAAGTGACAGAAAGAGTGTGTTAAGGATTGTTTTCATGCTTGTCTCTGATTAGTCTATGGTGTGTTTTACGAAGTCTTTATGTTGTTAATAGTAGGATATCCAAAACCTGATATTACCTGGCAGTGATTGATCATATAGTGAAACGGGTTATTGGTAATGATGATTGATGGCCTGTTGAGTGAATGAATAAGTATGAAGCCTGTCGGCAGTTCTGGGGAAAATTCAGAGAATTGGGTGTCAGCCTAAGGATATGAAACATGTTCAATGGTATATGCGCGCAAATATCAAGGGAAGGATAAAGTGGTAACATGGCAGGGATTAATATTATCGATTCATTAACGGAATAACAGATTGAAGAGTATAATGTTGGTAGACGCAAAGCACCGGTACAATATTGTATTGGAAAAGTTATATCTGATGGAGGGAATGATTATATGATGACAGGTGAATAAGGTAGGGGTAGTATGTTTATGAAGGATGGCATGAGTTGGGGGGTAATACAGGGTATTGTTGTGTGACATGAACTTGTTTAGATGGTTATATAGTAAGTATATGGGGTTGGGGATATGGAAGGGTGATTAGAAAATGGGGATACAGGCTGTTGTAGCAGAATACCCAACCCTTAATTAATCGCCTCAAACGGAGTCAAATACGTCAATAAATAAAACAGGTCAAAAAAGACCTATAATTAATATTTTTTTGTACCTTTATATAACTATGGTTCCGAATCGATCTTTCGCCCATATCAAGACATTAGCCCCCATAGCCTTGCATCTCGATCCAGAAACCTAGGACGTTTCCAGTACACGGGATGAAGAGAGGGATGCGCACGTATTTGCGTGCGCCCCTTTGCTCCCACTTTTGAAAAGTTCATCAGCAAGTCAGCAAAAAATAAGCGGGAAAAAACATTGACTTAATTCCATAGATCAATCTGTGCAAGTAGCACTACCAGATCAACCGGTTGAATGTAACCCCGCGTACTCCCATACTCGTATAAAAATCTATTCCATGAAAAAGAGTTTAGTTTTTGTTCTGTCAGTTATGTCGCTTTCATTGGCCCATGCCCAACTAAATAACAAGATTGTGATCAGGGGATATATAGAAAACCCAAAAATAATCGACTCCATCACCATGGTTGTCTGGAAACAGTATTACGCTGATCAAAAAAGATATAAAGTCAACCATAAGCTAACCAAACTCAAGCTCAATATGCCGTCTGGATACTTCGAATTTTCGGATACTTCCAGTGTTCCGGTATATATCACTATCGGTCAAAAATTCAACCATTTCAATAATATAGGTGATGGGATCATGAATAAATATATTGCAGAGCCGGGAGATAGTATTACCATATTCGGATTTGGTGGCAACAGCATGACTTTTTACGGTAAAGGCAAGGAAAAATATGAATGCAGATATGCCCTGGGAAAAAAAACAGCCTTTGATAATCATTTAACTTCAGATACAACAGCGCAACTATTTATTATTAACCAGTATAAGGAACAACTATCGCCTTTTATTTACGATGTCATGTATAAGGATATCGTAGGGAACTACCTGACTGTAGTAGCCAACGGACTATTGTATTTTAATGAACGTTCAGACACGATAAAAGTCAAGGAAATATTGCCTATTTATCGTCAGACTTCACAACTAATAGAACAGGGGTCTGAAAAATCTAAATTCTTCTCATCAGGATATACTAGTGCAAAAATACAATCGGCCAAGGTAGAAAGTATCCTAACTGCTGGACGAAAAAGTACTTATAGTCTCATTAAAGAGCGCAATAATGGATTAATAAGAGAAAAACTTGTAACTGGATATTTAGCGACCTATTTTGAACAAATTGAGAAAGCAGATTCATTATTATATGATGCGTTGGAAAATGTTCGGCATCCGGATCTTATTGCTGAATTAACCAGGATGCAAAGAAAAATCACAAAAGGGAGTATTGCCTATAATTTCTCTCTTCCGGATGAGCAGGGTAATATAAGAACGCTTGATGAATTCAGGGGAAAAGTTGTGTTTATAGATTTCTGGTTTACAGGATGTAAAGCCTGTGCAATATATCATCAAAAAATATTATCACCAGTTATAGCAACGTACAAGAATAATCCAGCAATTGTTTTCCTGACTATCAATATCGATGCAAAAAGGGAACAATGGCTTGAGTCTGTTAAAAGTGGCGAGTATACATCGCCAGGCAGTATCAACCTTCACACCAACGGAAAAGCATCCAATCATCCTGTTCTGAACGAGTATTACGTGTCTGGATTTCCAAGACCGCTACTAATTGATAAGAATGGTAAAGTTTTTTCCAACTCATTGCATGAGCTCTCTGCAGATATACATACATTCAGGCGAATACTGGAAGAAGCATTGACACAAAAATAAAACGGGAGTGGATTAATTCCACCCCCTCGATATACTATTGAGCAATAGAGGTGTAAATACCTAATGGCTCATCACAAGGTCGTTTATTCCCTTGTTCATCTTCATAATAGATACATACCTGAGGTGCTTCCAGACAAACCCATGCCGATGATACCGGCTGGAAACCTTGATCGGGATGTAAATAGAAAAGTTGACCTGAACAAGAGAAATTAGCATTCCCTTTAAAAGCGAATGCCGCTGTAATACCAATCGCCATAAAAGCAATCATGAGCGAAAACTTGATCTTTTTCATAATTAATTGATTTTTACATGTTTGCCTACTCTGTTAACAGGTTTTCGGCTTACCCTGATCATGCATGAATAGGTTTATTTCAATGAGCTCTATAATTCAGGTACAAAGAAGATGAATCGATTGAATAACTACAATAGCAGAAATACCGCAAATGCATGTTTCGATACCGCAAATGCGCGTTTTTTTTTGAAAACCATATTCATACATGATTTGAATCCGATGGTCAATGATCAGGTATTTCAGTCATTCAGTTACAGTATAACAATTGTCTAATTATGAATACAATAACACGAATGAGAACAGGACTACTGTCAGTTTTTATATTTATCTCTATACAATCACTTACAGCACAACAGAACAACATAGTGATCAGAGGATACATTGACAATCCTACAACAAAGGATTCCATAACCATAGCTGTTTGGAAACACTACTATGGGGATGAGAAAAAATATAAGATCATACATCAACTAAAGAAACAAAAATTAAATAATCCCTCAGGATACTTTGAATTCATAGATAGCTCAAATACTCCGGTATACATTACCATTGGACAAAAATTCAACTACTTCAATCATCTCGGAAATGGGTTACTTAATAAGTATATAGCAGAGCCTGGCGATAGCATTACAATATTCAGGTTTGGCAGTAACGATATGGTCTTTTACGGAAAGGGTAAGGAAAAATATGAATGCAGGTATGCACTCGATAAAATAAGCGCTTACACAAATAGCTTTACTACTGACACAACTGCTCAGCTATATATTCTCAATCAATACAAAGAAAAAATAAGTCCATTTGCGTATGATGTTATGTTTACTGATATTATAGGCAAATATCTGACGGGAGTATGTGCATCCATGGTAGATGCCCAAGGTCGAAAAGAGAATATTTTTATGGGGAAGGAATTTCCTATCTATCTCGACTTGTTACCACACATCGAAAGGGGGATGGAAAGTGCCAGAGTTTTTTCCTCTGGTTATACAAATGCAAAAATCATATCAGCCATCCTAGAAAGTAGACTATCTGCCTTACCAACAAATCCCTATAGCATCATTAAAGAAAAATATACTGGACTATTAAGAGAGAAACTATTAACAGGATATATGGTTAACAGGTACGAATTAATTGAAAAAGCAGATTCGCTGTTGGACGATGCCTTATCCATCATTCAGCATACTGACTATATTACGCAACTTACAAACCTGAAGAATAAACTCTCAAAAGGAACAGTTGCGTATGATTTCGCGCTGCCCGATGAGCAAGGAATGATCCGACAACTTCATGAATTCAAGGGCAAAGTGGTATTTATTGATTTTTGGTTTTCTGGCTGTAGCGCCTGTGCATTATATCACAAAACAATACTTGCACCTATCATTGAATCCTATAAAAACAATCCTGCATTGTTTTCTTAACCATTAATATTGACGCCAAGCGTGAACAATGGCTTGCTTCCATTAAAACAGGAGAATACACATCACCCGGTAATATAAACCTCTATACCAACCAACAATCAACCAATCATCCGGTTATTGAACAATACTATGTAACCGGCTTTCCGAGACCAATTGTGATAGACAAGCATGGCAAAATTTTCGCTACATCAGTGTATGAATTAAGAATGGATGTGAACAGATGTAAAGAAATATTGGAAAAGGCTTTAGCTCATTAATATCTGAACAAAGAAAATAGCATAAATCCGCAAACGAGCGTTTTTAATGGGGAATCTACTTAACCCCCTTAGCAATCAAGCATCTTTTACCCATATTAGTTGCAAGTCCTCCAACGTCAGCTTGGAATTGTATATATAAATGAGGAAAGAAAAAATGATAGTCGATGAACGAACGGCTTGCCTGACTAGCATCATGCAACTCATTTCCGGTCACGTCATACGACTTAACAGATTGCTGGATTATAAACTTTTGGAAAGTTTTTTGAACTTTCCAAAAGTAAAAAGGACCCGCTTCCTGTTAAAGCGGGTCCATAACAATGATGACCTGGGGGATAAACTATATTCTCATGAGCATCATTTGTGTTTTACTTCATCATAGCTTAATCAACTGAACTACTTTTCTGCGATTACCCTGTATCAACTCTGCAAAATAGTTGCCGCTATGATATTGATGACCTATCTGGATGGTACTATTTGCCCCCAGTTTGGTCCTACCTTCAACTACCCTTCCGCTGGCATCCATTACCCGCAGGCTCACTGGTGTTTGATCACTACTTTGTAGTTTGAGTGTGAAATAGGTACGGCTTGGGTTTGGCATGACAGTTACTGTCAGTTCATCAGCAGCAGGTCTTGTATCTAACAACTTATCATTTGCTGCCTCCTCTTTCACAACTGCCACCTGACCATTATTAGCTGTAACAGTTGTTACAGGTACCGACGGCGCAGCACAGTTATAACTGTTCCAAATTACACCCTTGCCTTCACTCTCTACTTCCTCTGCTATGAAGAGTCCGGTCATGTACACATCATCATCACAGTTACGCTCATCATGACTCCGGTGATCACAATCATGGTGACCATGGCTTCTATGTCTGCAATCTTTGTAGCTATGTGCTCTGTGATCACATCTGTCATCACCATATTTAGCCCCAGATACCTTGATCTTACCATCTGGTAAAATGATATTGGCGGTAATTCGCGTATCATCACCCTTCACATAGAACTTCTCTTCATCACGTTTATTATCAGCCATAAAGAAGGTTACCTGATAAGCTTCTGGATTCACGATCACATCACTTCCAATGAATACCTTTTTACTTACCCGTACTACCGTATTCGGTACAAATCGAACATAACTGTACCCACTTGTTTTAGGTCCCTTGTCGATTTGTAATTCTTCCAGATCAATCACAGCAGAGGTAAAGCGAACACTTGCACCTTCTTCCAGCTTGATCTTACCGAATATATTACCAGTAAGTGTAACATTCGCTCCCTTCTTCAGGGTTACTTCATCATAGTTACCGCTTATGGTTACTGTTACATTCGAGTTGATGGTCTTATCCTGTAAGTATCTGGTACTGCTGGTATTGTACTGCATAGTGGGCAGTGTAACACTTGCGATACCATAAACCTTACTATTAATCGTTACACCGCGATCTGTATCAATTCTTGGTGCTTTCACAAAACTTCCTGCACCAGTTACCGCACTATAATTATCAAATTCGGCTTCTCCTCTACTACTCATTACCCCAACACTACCGGTTTGAACCTTATCATGCTCGCCCAGCTTCACTTCTTTGAAGCCTAAAATGGTGTAACTATTCACCAGGTTTTGTTTCTGGTAATTATAGGTAGCTGGCAGCTCACTTCTGCATCCGTTCACATCTCTGGTGTACACACTGTACACGCCATCTGCATCGGTCAATCCAAGCGACAACTGTTGCGTTACCGCCTTGGTCGTATTGTTATACAACCACTGGTAGCTGTATGGACCACTGAGTGTACTATTCGCAGTTAGGGTAAACTGATTACACAGCGCATTAGCACCTGCAGCAGTAATACTGGCTACTGGTAAAGGATTGATGGTAACAGTGAAGCTACAGCTACTCACATTACCATGGATATCTCTAACGGTATACGTTACTGTTGATGTACCTATTGCAAAGCTTCCACTTGCATTAACACCTGTACCGGTTCGATTGGTTACCCCTGTGATGGCATAGGTAACGCTGGCAATACCACAATTATCCGTTGTACTTAAGGCAGGAATCGTGTATTGTGTATTTCCTCCCGTATTGGCACAGAATACCTGATTGACAGCACACTGTACTACTGGTTTTTCCAGATCACTCACAGTAATGGTTTGAGTAATGGATTTGGTATTACCATTCACATCCCTCACCGTCCATACAATGGTTGTTATACCCACCGGATAATCTTCAGTGAGCAATTGGGCATCACTCCTTACACCTGTTACTGAGGCTATACCACAATTATCGGAGGTAGCTGGCAGACCTATATTGATTGTTGCTCCGCACTTGCCAGCATCGCTATTCACTGACCTGTTGGCAATAGAAACGGTTGGCATCTCATTATCAATTACTACCACATATTGTGTTGCTGTATCGTTTACATTTCCATGGATATCAGTCACTTTCCAGGTAACAATGGTAGTACCTACTGGGAATAGTGCAGGTGCGTTATTTGTTACAGAAGCTACACCACAATTATCGCTGGTAACTGGTGTACCCAAATCTACGGTAGCTGTACAACTACCCGAAGCATTCACCACACTGATCATGCCCGGAGCTATGATGATTGGTTTTTCGTTATCGGCAATCACTACGGTTTGAGTGGTAGTATTGGTATTACCATTTACATCTGTAACGGTCCAGGTCACGACTGTAGTACCTACAGGGAATAGTGCAGGTGCGTTATTCGTTACTGAAGCCACACCACAATTATCGCTGGTAACTGGCGTACCTAATACCACTGTAGCACCACAAACACCACTATCTGTTCCTTGACTAATTGCTGCCGGGGCAATAATGCCAGGAGCAATCAGGTCTACCACAGTTACCACTGCTGATGCTGTAGCACTGTTGCCATTCACATCTGTCACGGTCAGG
>VFQP010001150.1_pt1 | contig 38173 bp, 25 predicted proteins | sample 3512351 | NCBI WGS metagenome assembly VFQP01 (sample SAMN10412372, study PRJNA504923) | tailings metagenome | isolation source: Relicate 1 Philex TSF1 revegetated site | place: Philippines: Tuba, Benguet | collected 2017-08-29
TCAGCACTCAGCACTCAGCACTCAGCACTCAGCACTCAGCACTCAGCACTCAGCAATTCTCAACCTTTAGTCGTAGAAATTCCAAGTAAACCCAAGGGTAAGCAAACGATCTGGCATTGGATAACGGTTAACCGTATAATAACCGCCACTAAACAAACCCTGATTAGCATATTGATATTTAGCAAAAACGTTCGCCCTTCTTAAACCAATTTTTACCCAAGCGTCTACAATTGGCTTTGAGCTAAAAGTAATGTCTCTACCGTTATAAAACTGACTTGCCGCAATGGCGTAAGATTTCGCCAAATAAGTATCATTGTAGAAAATATCTACTCCAATTTGAGTTTTTAGTGTTTTAAAAAAGGTTTGGTCTTTATAAATACTTCCAAAAAGGTAAATTTCTGGAATGCGCAAAATATCTTGTTGATCGGTTTTTTGGTAAACGCCAAAAGCGGTAACGTGAAAACTGCCGGCGTCTAACTGTTTGCCTATTTTGAGTTGCAACAGACTAATTTCTCCATCAAATTGTGTGGGCACAATGGCTTTATCTAAATCGGTAGATGGCACAAAATAAAGGTGATTGCTAATTAGATTATAAGAAGCGCTTGCATCTAACTTTAAAAGGTTATTGAGATAGGCAAAAGTAAAATTGGTAGTTTTAGTTCTAGAGAAATCATTTCTTTTATCCCATTGGTAATGGTTACCATAATAACGGTTAAAAATCTCTTCTGGTGATTTGTTCTGCGTATAAACACTCATCACTATTTTACCAGTCTTTTCATTCAAGGCAAAGTTACTTTTTGCCTCATAAAGATAATCTCCCGCATTACGGCCTTGAAATATCTGTTGCACATCTAAATTAACATCCACTTTGTTACTAAAACGATAACCCAAAGCACCTAATAAGGTAGAGTTTTGCGCATTAAAATTACGGCTGTAGAAGATACTTCCATCGTTTTGCAAAACCTGTTGCTTAAAACTGTAAATATCATTTCTAATCCCTGCATCTACCTTTAATTCGTTTTTAATGGTAGCACTATTTTTTGCACGCAAGAAAAAGCTGTAAATAAACTCGTTCTGTATGTGCTTTACGTTGGTGGTATCATTGGTAAAAACCAAATCGGCAACTGCTACAGATGGAAAAACACCCTCTTCGTCTGCTTCATCTTTTTTAAAACTAAACGAGCTATTAGTATAGGTAAAGGTGTGTGTAATTTTGTTGGTAGGCAAAATATTTTGGGTAGTACTATTTGCAGTGCTATCTATACGACCTACAAAATAACTTTGCCTAATCATAACCGAATTATCTCTATAAAGCTGGCGAGCAGTATTTAATCTCACAGGCTCTGCTTCTTTGGTAATCAAATTATTGCCTTGTTGCGTAAATATGATGCTATCTTTCAAAATAGATCCATTTTCTTGTGCCTTCATGGTATTAAAAACGGCATCTACCCAAATATTGTAACGTTTATTTTTAGTCTGGTACCAAGTAAACAAAGTGCCATTAAGCACATCGCCACGCTGGTGCTTATAAAATCCATTTGCACCAATCCTGTTAAAATTGGCTCCAAAGTTCCAGTTAGGTTTAATGTTCTGCGAATGGATAATTTTTAGCAACTGCACATTATCGCCCGCACTAATGTAAGACAAGCTGGTAAAAGGAGACCGGGCTCGGTAAAACTTGATATCATCGTGGGTAAACTTATACAAATCTAAAGAATGGAAACCTGCATCGAAGCCAATGGTTTTGATAGGCTCGAACAACAATGGTGTAGCCGCCAAACCCACCAAACCTGTACCTACCGTAGGCTTACGTGGTTGTGCTATTGGGCTAAAATTCTGTATCCCTGTTAAAGTGGTATCTAAAGGTATCGTCTGTATACTGTCTTTAGTAAGCCTTTTTGTGGTATAACGGATATATTTGGAGGTAAAAACTACCGAATCTTTACCGGCCTGCTCCTTTTTACGCAACGAATCTAGTTCCTTATTGCCAGCAATAGAGGTTTTTAAATCTTGTGCAAAAGCATTGGTAAAACCCACCAAAAAAAAGAAAAGTACAGCTACAAATAATTTCTGCATTATAGAGTGGAGATAAGCTGACTTAAAACTTTGGTCATTTGGGGTTCTGCTTTAGCCGCCGTAGCAATAATTTCTTCTAAGCTTACGGTTTGTAAGTCTTCCGGAAAACCTTCGTCGGTTAAAACAGAAATTGCAAAAACGGGTATACTCATGTGGTTGGCTACAATTACTTCGGGTACAGTACTCATTCCTACGGCATCGCCACCAATAATACGCAAATACTTATATTCTGCTCTAGTTTCGAGGTTTGGCCCTGTTACCGATACATAAACGCCCTGATGACATGTTATATTTTCATCTTGTGCAATTTTTGAGGCTTTTGCAATGAGTTCTTTGTTGTAAGGCTGGCTCATGTCTGGAAAACGAGGCCCAAAATCTTCATTATTTAACCCTCGCAACGGGCTTTCTGGCTGTAAATTGATGTGATCGTTGATGATCATTAAATCGCCTTTTTTAAATGCTGGATTTAAAGACCCCGCAGCATTAGATACGAAAAGGTATTTGATACCCAACAGTTTCATTGCCCTAATGGGAAAAGTAATTTGCTGCATGCTGTAGCCTTCGTAAAAATGCAAACGGCCTTGCATAGCCACTACTTTTTTGCCTTTTAACATTCCAAAAATCAATTTACCAGAGTGAAACTCTAAAGTAGAAATGGGAAAATTAGGGATACTCGAATACATAATGCTATGCTGCACCTCAATTTCGTTTACCAAGCCCCCTAAGCCAGTTCCAAGAACAATGCCTATTTCTGGTTCAAATTCTCCTATTTTATTTTTAATGTATTTTATCGAATCGTTTAGCGCTTGCAACATAGTCTAATATTTTTTGGTCAAACCTGCATTTGTCGGCTGCGTTAATTTCTGTAGCAATTGGCAGGTAATATATTGGCAAATTTAACAGTAAATCTCTTAATTTATCATCTAATAAACGTTGTCCGTCTTTTTCTGTTGTTAGGATGATTTTTTTCTTTGCCGGATGCCTTTTATAGTCGGTTAGTAGGGCTGCTATTTCTTTCTCCGTAAAACGATGATGATCCGGATATTCGAACGAGTGAATATTTAGTTGCTGAGCTGCTAAATACTGCTTTAAAGGCGCTGTATTGGCAATACCTGTTAACAAAAACACTTCTTGCTCTGCTTCTAATCGTATTTCTTCGCCCGTATAAAGATGTTTCAGTTTTTGATACCCAATGCAAGAAAAAGCCAGCTCTTGTTGACTTGTTAACCGAAGCTTGTTAGAAATTTCAGCCTTGATTTTATCCGAGATTTTTGATGGCGATTTCGTAATAAGCACCGCCTGTGCTCTTTTTACTCCCGAAAAAGGTTCTCTCAGGTTTCCCGCAGGCATCAACATTTGAAACCTTGTAATTTTGGAGAACTCGAAAAGCAATACATTAAATCCTGCTTTCACTTTACGATGCTGGTAGGCATCATCTAGCAAAATTACCTCGTGCTCATCCTTCAATTTTTGGATACCCTTTACCCTGTCTTCACAAACCGCAACGGTTACATTTTTGAATTTGCGGTAATACTGTAAAGGCTCATCACCTATCGTTTCGGCCGTTGCGGCATCGTTGGCTAATACAAAACCTTTAGTTTTCCTTCCGTAGCCTCTGCTTAATATGGCTACTTTGTATTCGCTTAGTAGCGTCACCAGATATTCTGTAGTGGGAGTTTTGCCCGAGCCGCCTACAGCCAAATTACCCACGCAGATAATAGGCATATCGAAACTGGCAGATTGAAAAATACCCCAATCGAAAAACAGATTACGCACATATACCACCAAGGCATAAACCACGTTAAATGGCAATAGTAAAAGGCGTAGGTATTTTAGCATACAATTTATGCAAAACTACTGAATATTTGCCTAATGATAACCAAACGATATTTACAACTTTTATTTGTAAAGTATACGTTTGGGTGTTTAGTAACTTAAATGCTTTTTGATTATCATTGAACTTTAAACTTGAATGTTGAATGACTACAAACAAACGCCTTAAAGTTGGGCAAGGACAAATTAGTGGATACTTATCTATTTTTTTAGCAGTTTTAGTACTGTTGGCCGTATTCTGCTTTAGGTATCCAGAGCAATTAACCACACCAGAATTTAGAGAAGTTTATACCAAAAGCATTGCCGAAGCTTTGATGATTTTTGGAGTAATTGCCTCATTTTTCTTTGCCGCATTAAGTTTATTACTAAGCAAAAAAATAAAACTGGCTTTAATAGGCACTTCTATTACCGGATTAGCAATTGTGCTAGGTGCTCTTACCTTAAACGGCAGAGATGTAGTGAAAACAGATTGGCATTTTGGTTTAGATTGGATGATACTGGACTTGCTTTTGATGGTGGCTATCTTTGTACCCTTAGAATTGTTTTTCCCAAGAAATAAATCGCAAACCAAGTTTCACGAAGAGTGGCGTACCGATTTAACCTATTTTGTGATTAGCCATTTATTTATCCAATTTTTTGGTATCGTTACACAAAAACCTGCGGTTTTATTTTTTGGCTGGATTGGTTTAGAAAACCTGCACGCTTGGGTACAAGGTTTGCCATTTATTGTAGCGTTATTTTTGGCTTTCTTCACAACTGATTTGTTCCAATATTGGGCACACAGAACTTTCCACAGCCGGGTATATTTGTGGCGTTTTCATTCCATTCACCACTCTACACAAAACATGGATTGGCTAGCTGGTAGCAGAACGCACTTTATCGATATCTTTTTTACCAGAGCGATGACTTTTATTCCACTTTATATTTTAGGTTTTTCGGCTACGGTGTTTAATGTTTACATTGTTTTTATTGCTATCCATGCGGTATTAATCCATGCCAACACCCGCATCAACTTTGGCTTTATTAAATACATTTTTACTACGCCACAATACCACCATTGGCACCATTGCGAAGACCCCAAATATTACGGCCACAACTTTGCATCAATTTTCCCTTTTATTGATATAATGTTTGGCACTTATTATTTGCCAGATAAGAAATGGCCAGCAGGAACGGGGGTGCACGAAGCTTCTTATCCAAAAGGGTTCATTAAACAATCTATCTACCCGTTTACCAAAAGTCCGTTCGATACTGATTTGAATATGGATGAACGAAGTGAGCGGTAGTTGAGTAAATCTTTTAACCTGAGTTCGATTATTAACCCATTGATTATTAGCTTTTAAAACTGATGCTGAACTAAATTTACTTCTTGCTGTTCGACATTTGTAATGTCGAACTACTTATCTGGGAATTCTAATTCACATCTACGCAATTATAACATTTGTTTTGCTTACTGTTCGGATTAAAAATCCTATGATAAGACTTCGGAGTTACAAACTCCGAAGAGCTCAGTATGTACACACAAATAGGCAAGAAAGATTTAAAGGCGTAATTAGTCCCTTAGATAAAGTTAAATGGTAAATCGACCTGCGTTTTTTCGGTAGTATTCTCTTAAATCGTACTCAAGAAACGCAAGCTCATTTTTTTTTAAAAACCCTGCTTAAATCATAGCTAAACCAAGTATTTTTTAATTTTAAAGGTAGAGGATATTGCTTATATTTGAGAGTTGTGCGTCAGTTTAGAAGAGCGGAAATGAATAGAATATATCAAATGAAAAAAATATTTATGTGGACATTTATTTTAAGTCTTTTTGGTTGTGGAAATTCTAATTCACAATCTCAAAGTGAGGAGATTTCTATTGAAAAAATTCAAGAAATGTTCACTAATATGGAAAATAAAGGCAGTAATTTAAATCAAACAATGCTTTGGGGATATTTTTTCACATCAGACAAAAAAGATAAATTTGACCAAGTAGCAAATGAACTTAAAAACCAAAAATTTGAGTTCGTTGAAGTTTATCAAGATGTAGAAAAAAGTTATTGGTTACATCTTGAACGGAAAGAAATTCATAACCCACAAAGTTTATTTGAACTTGACAAAATACTGTATAAAATTGCGGATAAATACGAAATAACATATGATGGTTTTGACGTAGGAAATGTGGACAAAGACAAAGCAATTGAGAGAAATACGTATGTAGTTCCTGAAGAATTTAAAACTATTGATTTTCAAAAAGATAATTTTCCTTGTCTATTAACTGGAAATACCGCTTTTGACAGATTTTCACATAAAGACGATTTTTTTTATTTTATAAAAATCACAACTTCATATGAAAAAGACGAAAGAGTATTATTACCTACAAATGAAGAACTCGAAAAATTAAACGATTTTGAGTTTTTTATTGAAAATAATTTGAATGAAAATAAAATCAAAAATTATTATATTTTCCGTGACACTTATAAAGGAATTAGAAACTTTTACATTGTCACAAATGACAAAAAAAGTGCGACCGAAAATATCAATTTAATTAAAAATTCAGGAAAACAAAGAGCTTTCGAATTTGAAATATTAACAGATAAAAATTGGAATATTTACAATGAATTCCGGAAGAAAATGCCCAATGAATAAAAAACCGAACCCACAACATCAGTAACTGTTGCACAACCCCGCATTTTCAATAACAATCCAAAGAGCAGCACAAAAACCAACCTCTTTTAAAGCGATTTAAGCGTGTTTGTTTGGTGACAGAAAATGATCTCTTGCTGTTTGACATTTGCAATCTCGAACTACCTTTCGGGGAATTTCTAATTCCCACCTATCATTTTCGCTTACTGTTCAGATTAAAATTCTATGATAAGCCTTCGGAGTTAAAAACTCCGAAGGTCACACTATAAAAGACAAAATCTTCAGCCTTAAACTTCCGCTTTTTCAATCTTTGGCGGCATCAGTTTATAAACCACTGGCGTAATAATTCTCGACAACAAAGTTGAGCTAATTAAACCGCCAATCATTACAATGGCCAAAGGCGAAATTAAAGGATTACTAGACAGTGCAATGGGCAATAAACCTCCAATTGCAGTTAACGAAGTAAGGATGATCGGCAAGAAACGAACCTCTCCAGCCTCTTCAATAGCTTCGTTAAGCTCCTTTCCCTCTGCTCGTAACTGATTGGTAAAATCAACCAAAAGAATGGTATTTTTAACCTCAATACCTGCCAAAGCCACAATACCAATAGTTGCCACAAACGATAACGAATTACCAGTAACCAGCAAAGCCAACACGGCTCCAACAATCCCTAATGGAATTACGGAAAGCACAATCAGCGTACTTTTGAAAGTTTTAAACTCTAACACCAACACCGCAACAAACATGAACAAGGTTACCAAAATAATACTACCAAAACCTCCAAAAGATTGGTTCCGACTTTCTACCTCGCCGCCCATTTCGAAATGATAGCCAGCCGGCAGTTTCATTTTGACCATTTGTGTTTCTACATCTTGAATTACCTTATCGTTTAAATAACCTTTTTGCACAAACGAGTTTACCGAAATGGTACGCACCTTATTTTGGTGGTTGATACTCAAAGCCGAAGTTTCGAGCTTTAAACTCGCCAATTGTGATAGCGGAATGGCAGTTCCCTGCACATTGTTCACGTATAAATTATCAAACACATTTAAGTTCGGGTTCGAAGCGTATTTGGTAGTTAGCAATATATTATAATCATCGCCACTAGATTTTGGATTAAGAAATTTACCTACTTCAAAACCAGCAATGGCCATTCTAACTGTACGGTCTATATTTACCATTGGTACGCCTAGTGCCAAAGCCTTTTCTTTATTGATCTCCACCTTGATATCCGATTTTAGATTTTTCAGTGGATTATTCGTATAAATAGTTCCTTCCGTTTTTAACAGAAGGTTTTCTACCTTAGCAGCCAATCTCCGAAGCGTATCCAAGTCTTCGCCAAACACCCGAACTTCTACAGGAGAAATCATCGGCTGCCCTTGCTCAAAATCTTTTACCTCTACTTTTGCCCCTAAATACGGCGACCACTTCGCTCTCAGTTTTTCGATTAGCTCCACTTTTTGATCAGCTCTTACATCTTCGTGCAGTAGCACAAAAATCTCGGCAAAATCGCTACGTTCGTTAGTCTGCAACAAATTATAGTAAATTCTTGGGTTACCTTTACCAACATTAGAAGCAAAATATTTTACTTCGGGTATCTCTTTAATTTCTTTCTCAATTTGTTTGGTAATAGAATCAGTATACTTCAAGTTGGATTGTAAAGGTGTAGAAACCGTAATAATAAACTGGGGTTTCTCCGAAGAAGGGAACAAGCTAAAACCAATAACTGGAATAAGCGCCAACGAGCCTACAAACACTGCAACCCCAACAAAAATAGTTAACCAGGGTTTATGCAAGGCCTTATCCAATACTTTGGCGTAAGAACCGTGAATGATCTTCTGTAACGTTATTAAAAAGATATTTCCATGCACATCTGCATGTGGTTTCAAAATTTTACTCGATAAAAATGGCACCACCGTTAACGCCACCAACATAGAAGCAATTACCGAACAAATTACAGCAACAGGTAAACTTCTAATAAACTCTCCCGAAGCTTCGGGCATAAACATGAGTGGCATAAAGGCAATCACTAATGCGGCTGTACAACCCATTACCGCTAAGCCAATTTGCTTGGTTGCCATCAACGTTGCCGTTAAACGGTTATGGCCATCACGCATCCAACGTTCAATGTTTTCTACTACTACAATGCTATCATCAACCAATAAACCTAGCGAAACAACTAAGCCTACAATACTGAGCTGGTTTAAACTGAAACCCAAAAGATTAATCAAGATAATACCGATAGCTAACGACAATGGAATAGAAACCATCACCACTAATGACGCCCTTGTGCCTAAAGGCAATAAAGTGATCAACACCAAACAAATGGCAATGCCAAAATCTATCCCTAAGCCTCCCAAACGATTGTTTACATTATCGGCCTGGTCAAACATCACTTGTTGGTCTATATTGCTTGGCAACGTTTTTTTAAAGGCACTTAAAACTGGCAAATAAGCCTCTTGCGTTTGCGTAATGTTGCCACCAACTTTTTGCGCAGCTACTACAAACACCGTTCTAAAACCGTTTAAGCGTGTAATGTGTTTATCTTGCGAATAATCGAAATACACTTTGGCCACGTCCTTAAGCGTAGTATTTTTACCGCCGCTGCTGGCTACAATGGTATTTTTAATTTCATCAATACTTTGATAGTTACCACTTGTTTTAACATTGAAAGATTTAGTACCTGCATCAATACTTCCCCCCGGGATATTAGCCACTTCGCTCTGTATCGCATTAGCAATTTGCGTAACCGGAATTCGCAACAATGCCAATTTCTCCAAATCCAAATCAACCTTAACCAACTGGTCTGGCAGTCCAACTATCTCCACATTTTTTAGAGACGGAATTTTCTCTAACTGATCTTGAAGTTCTTCGGCGGCAGTTTTGAGCTTATCTCTAGATGCGTTTTCAGAAACCAGCGCTACTTGCAGTATATTTACATCAGAAGGCGATATCTTTTGCACATCCATCGCATAAATCTCCTGTGGCAAATTAGGGCGTTCACTATTAATTTCCCTTACCAGCTCCTGATATTTATCGTCTACGTTTACGCCGTACTTATACTCTACAATGGCTACCATCAAGCCATCTCTAATGGTTGTTTTAATGGTTTTGATATCGTCTAACCCATAAATACGTTTTTCGAGCGGTTTAACCACCAGCTCCTCCATATCCTTCGGACTAGCACCAGGATAAACCACCACTACCGGAAAGTTAGGAGGGTTCATATCCGGATCTTCTGCCCTTGGCATATTTAAAATAGTAGTGATACCCAAAGCCATTACCATTAATACCATAATTAAGGTAAACTGATAATTTTTTACTGCGTAGTCTGATATTTTCATTCCAATTCTGTTCGAATTTTATTTATTTTTTGAAAAGCAATTTTCTGCTTCCATCGTTTCCTTTAGTCCTGCTGTTCGCTATAATCTTTTTGCTTTCTTCTGTCGTCATTTCGAACGCTAGGGAGAAATCTGTTTGTTATTGCTTCTAGTTAACAGATTTCTCCTCATTCTTCGTAGAAATGACGCTACAAAAAGTATTACCACTACCATCAGGTTTATTTAACAAAAGCCTGTACAACACACTTAACAACTCTCCTCCCCCTACCCCTCCGAAGTATCGGAGCAAGCTCTTCAAAGGGAGACACATAGTGCATAAGGCAACTTGCATATCTGCTCAATGCTAATTCTCTCCCCTCAGGGGAGAGATGCCGAAGGCAGAGAGGGGCCTGGGGCTTCTACTTCACCACCCTAATCTTCGAGCCATCAGTTAAATAAGCACTACCAGATATAATTACAGCACTTGCATCTTCTAATCCGCCGGTTACCGAAATTTTTTCTTTCTGTATGGCTCCCAACTGCACTTTTACTTTTTTAGCCGTGCGGTTGTCATTGGTTATAAAAACATAGCCTTCATTTTCGCCTCCGTCTAATAGCGCATCATAAGGTATGGTAAACGAACGCTGTTTTTTAGATGGAAAAATGCTTGCCTTGCCAAATAATCCAGCAGCCAAACCTTTAACCTTACCATCACTCAAAGCCAGTTCTACACCCAAAGTACCACTCTGTTGGTCGATACTTTCTGCTTTCCTACTCACTTTTGCTTGCAAAACTTGTCCAGATAAAGCTTCTGAACTAATCGTAGCTCTATCGCCCACTTTCAAAACCGACCATTGCTTATCACTTAAACCTACTTTCAAAATCCAGTTACCATCACTAGCGCCATTAATTTGAAGCACAGGTGTTCCAGGCCCAACAATTTGTCCATCGTTAGCTAATTTTCTAAGCACATAACCGTTTTTGGTAGCTCGTATAGCTGTATATCCTTCATTAAATTTTGCAGATTGGATTTGCTGTTTAGCTACATCTAAAGCGGTTTTTGCATTTTGCAATTGCTCTAAAGTGGCCACGCTATCTTTAAAAAGCTTGTTTGCTCTATCGTAATCGCGTTGTGCCTTCTGCAAAGAAAGCTGTACTTGTGCCACTTGCGAACCAATTTCCGTAGGATTTACCGAAGCCAACAGCTGTCCTTTAGCAATTTGGTCTCCCTCCTTCACATAAATCCGATTAATTACCCCACCGTTTTTGAAAGACAACATCGTTTCATCGTTAGTTGTAAAATATCCGGATGTGATGATTTCCGCATCGGCATCTTCTTCAACCAGCGAAACGATTTTAACTGGGATAGTATCTTGCTGAATAATTGCCTTCTCTTTTTGATCTCCGCTTTTACAAGCAAACAACAGCGAGAAAATAGCGCATAAAATAATAAGCGTAATATTTTTCATTTTTATTGAATTACATAAGATGCCGTTTCGCGTTCCATATTAGCCATAGCCGTAAGCACCTTATAAAGGTTTATGTTTACTAAAATTTTGCTTGAGGTATATTGATTTCTAGCATCAATAGTTTCTACAAATGAATTTGCTCCCGCTAAATAACCTCTTTCAATCAATCTCAAATAAGTAGCTGCTGCCTCAAACTGTTTTTGCGATGATTGATAAGTTTGATAAGCCGAACGTAAATTATTTTGCGAAACCTTGGCCGACAAACTTAGCTGTTGCGCCACTAAATTGGAGTTCAGCTCTGCATTTCTCAGGTCAAGGTTGCTTTCTTTCAGTTTGTTGCTGTTTCTGTTTCCCGAGAATATTGGAATTTCTAACTGCAAACCCAGCATATAATACCTCGTATTTGCATTAAAATGAAATCCTTCAGACTGCGTACCCACATCCAAAAAAGCACCCAGTTTAGGAACGGCAAACTGGCTATTCATCTTCTGTACGTTCTTGTTAATTCCTTCAACCTGTCCTAATACTTTTAACTCTTCTCTTTGATTGGTCATATTTAACCCAGCTAACAGTCCTTCTACTTTTGCCAACTCAGTTTGATCATTAGTATCCGATAAAATCAGATCGTTTGGATTTCTATTTAGAAGGAAATTAAAGTATAAGCGAGCGTTGTCAACTTTTTGCTGTGCATCTAACAAGGTAGCGTTTGCGTTTTCTACTTCGCTTTGCGAACGCAACACATAAGCCGGCAAACCTTTTCCATTTTCTAAAAGTTTTTCATTTACCTTAAGGCCCTCTTTAGCTAGTTGTAAACCAGATTTATAGATATCTACCGCAGCAAGCGCATTCAAATAATTATAATAAGCGGTTTTAATTTCTTTTACCAAATCGCGTTTGTAAATCTGTACTTCATACTCTTTTAACACCACCTGTTGTTGCGCAATGCGTTTGTTATAAATGATATCAGTATTGATGATAGGAACCGTGGTGCGCAATTTGGCATCGTGAAAGTTCTTAGGCAAAAAGTTAATCGTCTGGTTTTCGAGCATAGGAAAGTTAGTGCTTCCGGTAATTTGGTTCAACGTGCTGTAAACCGGGTTCATCAAATCGCCCAATGGCAACGGAATATTACGGCCACCATCTGCAGTTTGGTATGCCCCTTGCAATGCAACAGTTGGCAAAAACAAGCCCTTTGCAGTTTTTAAAGCATACTGTGCCTTCTCTAGCGACACATTTTTTTGCTGTAAAACAATGTTATTTTTAAAGGCAGTATCAACGTAAGCTTTTAGAATATCCTGTGCATTAGCTGCCGAAAAACAAAACAGCGTGAACAGCAGAACAAAGCAAAATTTATTTCTTAAAATTAACACTGTTAACATATCATTTCATTTTATCCAACATCATTACAAAGGTCTCTAAAGCTTCTTCCAAGAGGTCGCTATCTTGTGCCACATGCAAGTGCGCACCTGCCACGTGATCTAAGTGGCCCTGCAATTTCAAACTACATAAACCGTGTACCAAAGCCCAAACATTTAGCGCCACATTATTTTCGTTTAAACCTTTAAAGTAACCCTCACTTTTACAATCCAAAACCGTTTGCTGCAAAGCACCAAAAGCAAGCTCTCCTTCTTCCCACTCGCAAGTTGCCTTGTCTGCTATAAAATCCATTGGCTCTTTCATAATAAACATAAGCTGATAAAAATCAGTATTTTGCATGGCGAAATTTAGGTAAACCTTACCCATTGCCTTTAACCTTTCAAATCCAGAACTTACATGCTGCAACACCACAAACTGTTGCCCCAGCAGCTTAAAACCCTCTTTATGTAAGGTATAAGCTATATCTCCTTTATCTTTATAGTAGAGGTAAATGGTAGTTGGACTAAGATTAATTTCGGCAGCAATTTTTCTAATTGAAGTAGCCTCAAACCCATGTTTTAAGAACAAATCCTTAGCGGCCTCTAAAATTCGCAGTCTTACACTTTCTATCTGTTTGCTATCTTTCTCTTTTCTTCCCATATCATTTAAACCTTACAAATATAATTAACACCGTTAATTAAAAAAATATTTTTGAAAATAAAAAAGGGATGTTCAAAAGAACATCCCTTCTTACCTGTTTTAGACCAGCTTTAGTTTTTCATAATTTTTTTAGATACGTTTCCGCTATCTTTAATAATTTGAAGAATGTAAGCCCCTGTTGCTACACTGGCTACATCTAGTTCTATAGGCTGAATACCATCTCCGGTTTTCATTTTCACTACTTTCCCGGTTAAATCTGTCAATAAAAGCTTAACGTTCTCTTTGCTTACCGAACCCACAGCTACGTACAGTTTGTTGGTTACTGGGTTTGGATAAGCAACTACCGAGAGCGAATTATCTAATCCTTTTACAAATTTAACCAAGTCCGAATATGTTGTTTTATCGCCGTTAAGATCTAGCTGCACCAAACGATAATAAGCAGATTGTTTAAAGCTAACATCTAGAAACTCGTAATTAGCAGCAGAATTAGCGGTACCTTGCCCGGCTTTGCTGCCCACCACAAAGAAGTTTTTACCATCAAAGCTTTTTTCAATTTCAAATTTTGCATTGTTTTTTTCTTCTGATGTACTCCATTTTACTAAAGCACCGCCTGTGGTAGCCTGAGCGGTAAACGAAGTAAGTTTTATTGGCAGCACAGCAAGTGGAGTTTTTGCTAAAGTAAACACGCCAAAATCAGTATTTTGAGCACTAGTAATGGTAGCAAAGTTAGCGCTTACATTATTAGCCGAATTTCCCGCATCTACCCAAGCGTTTGTTCCGCTATCGAACCTCGCTACCGTTGCACTAGCCGCATCAAAGCTGGTAAAACCAGAGTTGGCAAAATCGAAAGTAGCCAATCCTATTTTGGCATTTCCAGAACCACTAAGCCTATTAACTACCCAATATTCCTTGCTATGTATTAAACCAAGCGCCATTGGATCAAAGCTGGTGGTGTTGCTGTAAGCGCTAGGAAAATACTCGAATTCAAAATCTGAAGTAGCGCTTAATTCTAGAGCCGCGACGGCAGTAGATACCGCTCCTTTTCCAATAACTAAGGCAATAGTAGATGAAGAACCTATATTTAACACTTTAACTTTGCCATTTATGAAGTTTTGTGGCTTACTAGGGTCAAAGCTGATGGTCTCTGCACCGTTTAAGGTCAATGATTCGGTAGCGTTAATTTTTCCCTCCGTCAACGAGAAATCCCCTGTTACCTTTGCAGCCTGGCTAAAAGTTACTTCCTTAGCTAAGGCATTTAACGTTAAATTATCAAATGTAATTTCGCCAGTGGTATAATTATCAATAGCAAATGTGTGTGCTTTGGTAATGGTTTGGTTACCCAAGTTGTCGTAAACTGCTACATCATTTTTTAATGCAAGCGTGAAATCATCTGGCACTACTGTTAATGCATTTGGCAAATCGGCCACGGTAGCAATAAAAGCTTTTTTAGGCTGAATATTCACATAACCCGTTAACGGATCATCAATCCCATCGGCTATTTTGCCCTTCACAGCCACCAAATCATCAAAGCTGGTAGAAGTACCCGTATTTACGGTACCGAAAACATTATAAGAGGCATCTACATCCCCATTAAATGGAAAAATATTGGTAGTATTGACACCTGTCTGTGCCACGTCGTAAAGTGTAGCCATTGTTGGGTTTCCTGTATCACCACCAGCAGGCGTAGCATCTAAGCTAATGTACGTACCTAAAGTTGCCGCAAACGTATTCTTATCAGCATCCGAGCCTCCTACTCTTGCATTAATTAATGGCTTAACCGAGGCAGAACCATTATGATTAAAGAAAATGATACCAGTACCACCAGTACCGTTTAATGTATTTGAGGTTATGGTTAAATTTTGCGAAACCGCTGCACTTTGAGCGCCGCTAGTGCCTTCTTTACTAGAAAACACGATAGAATTAAATGTATTAGCACCTGCTATTGGCGTTAAAGTATTACCTTTTACCGTTACATTATTTGATCTTTGGATAAAAATTCCAATGTTGGCATATCTCGTAATGGTATTGTTTGCCACTTCGATATTGGCATTAACGGTTCTACTTCCCTTTACCTCTAGCATACGTACAATGTTAGCGGCTTGTGCTAAATCAACAATATTATAGCCAATGTTATTATTATTGATTTTATGATTACCTACTTCGGCACCCACTACAGAAACTAGGCCAAAAGGCACATCGTTAAACGAAAACTCAAAATCGTTACCTGCGCCGCCGCCAAGCTCGCCACCTTGTAAAGCGTATAGCGCCGTAATCGTATTTTTATCAGCACCAACACCTCCAATTTTACCATAAGTGTTAAATGCGTAAATACCCCGGCCAAAAAGCTCTGGCGCCGATGTGTTGCTATAAGTAATTGTGTTACGAACCACGTTTACCGAATTATTTACCACACCGCCCACAACACCAGCCGAACCTCTGCCCAACTTCATTCCAAAGCTTGTCCAAACCACACCCGTTGCCTGAACCTTTGTTCCTTTAAAAATATTATCTGCAACAGTAAGGTTGTTGAAATTATCAGTAGAAGTACTACTAATACCAATCATAGCATTTAGATCTTGCGCAATTTGCAGCTCCAAATTTTTCACAGTTACATTGGGCGCATCAATCTCTATCAGCGCTTTATTGGTTGCATTGCCCGTGCCATTTAAAATAGGCTTAACTATCAAATCGTTGTTATTTCCTTGCAGGGTAATCCCTTTGGTAATTTTTACGGCATCCGTTAATGTGTAAGTGCCTTCGTCTACATTAATCACATCCCCGTTTTGGGTATCGGCATCATCTATAGCGGCTTGGATAGTTGCAAAACCTTCGCCACTTGTTAAGTTTTTAATTGGAAAATAATAATTGATTTTTCCAATATTCACGTCATCAAGTTGATCAAAAATTTGTGCGTCAAGCAATGTCCTCTGCGCTTGGTTCAACGAAGCCACAGTTCTCAATTGCCCATCGATGTAGAAACTATTCTGATCTGCACGAATGTCAGTTGTCCAATAACCTGTGGTAGTAGCGCTGATATTTGAGCCATACTCTGGATAACCTGCCAAAGCAACGTTGCCACCATCTTTTGTGAGGTTACCATTATTATTATCTACGTAAAGGTATTGATTGATATTGTTGTTAAATAAATTAGGCTTAGCAACCGCACCAATGGTAAAAGCACCAAACTGCGGAGACGCATTATCGTGATTATAAAACGCAATACCTTTCGCATTTACCGAACCAGCAACTCCATTAAAAGTGTTCCCTACAATATTGGCCGAGTTGGGCAATTTTGTATTATTTGATGATGCGATGGTTTTGGTATTGATAGATAGGATTTGGAAATAATCGCTGGCATTTTTTACCGGTGTAAAAGTATTTCCTTCTACATCAATATTTTGAAAATTTTCTAAACTCATTAACCAATAATGATTTTGAACCTGGTTGTTTTTGAAAACAAAAGGTTTATTGGCATTATTGTTTTTAAATCTTACCAATGCAAAAGTTGGAAAGCCACCTAGCAGATAATTAAAATTGTTATCCTCTATCAAAGCACCCGCAAATGGAGCATTTGGCTCAGAAAACTCTATACCACCTCCATTAAAAGTGTTATTTCTAAGAATACTCTGACCTACCGTAGTTTGAAAGCGATTGGTTACATCGTGATTAATGGCGACGGTGGTGTTGTTTTCTACCAAAACATTGTAATTATCTACGGCTAACGCAGCCCTAAAAGCCGCTACGTTTGCTGGCGTTGGGTCTGGTGTGTAAGAAACCGTATTACCTTGAAAGGTAATTAAACCCGATGGATTAGACGCATTGGTAACCCCTGGAATAGAACGTCCAGAAATATTAATGCCCACTGCATTACGATCGGTATACCCAGCTGCGCTGCTAACCGTAGATCTAGTTGCTAAAATATTATTACCTATAATAGACAAGCCCGCTACATCTCCATGACTAATAATTGCCGACCAAATTTTAGTAAGATCAACATCCATGGTTAAATTGGTAATGGTAACATTTTGTGCTGCTATTTTAAAGAGCGCCGGTGTAACCGAACCAGATGAAATAGCCGCACCAGTATACTTAATTATCCTATTTGCTTTATCTACACCGTCAATAGTTAATGACTTGTCTACAACCACCAATTCATCAAAAGTATGCGCCGATGGCTGAAGCGTATTTCCAGCGCTTGCATATTCCACAGCCAAATTAAGCGTGGCATAATTTGTATTGCTAGTGCTATTGAAAACAAATTGCGCATCATTAAAGTAGGTGTTCGCAGCAAATTCATCTCTAGCATCTACCGTATTTGCAGAAAATGTATTGTTCTCAACGATTATAGCACTAGAAAAGGGCGAATTACCCCTGTTGAAATAATTACTGCCAGCTGCTGCCTGGTCAGCGTCTCCATTGTTATTCTTCACATAGTTTGAAGAGTTACCCGACTGCCTTTGGACACCTACGTCACAATTATTGATGGTATTATTTTTAATCGTCATCCTTACTCCTTCGGCAACCACCCCATAACCCTCACCAATGGCATCTGGTTGCTGAAAACCTGAAATCGTATTCCCCTTTACCACCACGCCAGAAGGCACGTCAATATATCCTGCAGGGTTTCCAGCAGTGAAAGATCTTCTAAAGATTGCGATACCGGCTAAATCTCTACGCTCTAAAAGCGGACCGATTGTAATATCGCCAGTTCTAGTAATTGTATTGTCTTTTACAATAATACTCCCGTCAGCAGCTTCATCATCTATACCACTACCTGCCGGGTTTTTGATTTCGATCCCATATCTTTTTGCTATGGTAATGTCGTTGTTGGCAATGATATTTGGACCTGCGCCACCTTTCATACCCAAAACACCGATAGCACTATCGCCACCTGTTCCAGCAATCAAGGTGTTGTTAGAAATATTAACACCAGAGGAGGTACCGTCATTCAAATCAATTCCGCAACAAGCGGTAAATACTACATAATTATTGGTAATGGTAACACCTGCTTTATAATTATCCCAAATGGCAATACCTCTTGCAGATGCGCCAGGGCCATTATTCTGTACCGCACAACCTGTTATGGTAACATTGGTAACATTTCCAGATACAAATATACCTCCTCTACCACTAGCGCCTGTACAGTTTCCGTTTACCTGTAAATCTTGAAGAATTAAATTACTTGAGTTTGCCGGAGCAAAAAAACCCTCCATAGTATGTCCAACAATAGCGATACTCTTAATTGCGACATTGGTGCGAACTCCACTTAGCTGAATACCTCTTGAGCCTGCACCACCCGAAATAACAGTATGAGATGCCGGATTAGGAACAGCAGGAACTATATTGCCATTTGCGCCAGAACCAGTTCCCTGCAAAGTAATATTATCTTTATTGATGGTAACGTTTTCTGCGTAAGTGCCGGGGTCTATAAAAACTGTTTGCCCGCTACTAGCTGCATCAACTCCCGCTTGTATGGTTTTTTTAGGATCACCCGAGGCACCCGTATTAGAATCATTGCCCGATGGAGACACGAATATTTGTGCCATACTTGCCGATGAGCACAAAAGCAAAGCAGCAAACAAAACTAGCCGCATTTGTTTAGTAAACGCAGATTGCACTGCAAATAACAGACTAACAAATAGCATAGGTAGTGCTTTGTGTAGAGTTTTTTTCATAACTGAATTTGGTTTTAAAGAACTTGCATTCCAAAAAGGAGTAGATAAATATATAAACTTTTATAATAAAAAAGCAGTAATTACGTTTTTATCTCTTTTTCAAACTGATAGGCTCGCCAATATCCATAAAAAACATCACTATTATAAACCCAGTATACAAACATAGCGATACAGTATACACAAGACTTTTAAGAGTTTAGCAAACAAGATTTTTAGCTAGCACAAGGTAACTGTTCAAAATTATTTTGATATACCGAGATATTGGTATTTAGATTTTTATAATACAGGTTTTTAAATTAACAACCAATGCTTTGTTAAGCGATAAAATTAAAGACCTATATTTGTATCCTTAACTACTTATTATGCTTAAAGGATTTTTTAATGTTCCCGCCCCAGTTAATGAGCCCATTTATGGTTATGCCCCTGGAAGCAAGGAAAGAGAACTACTAAAAGCGGCTTTAGCCGAAGGGAGATCTAAGGTAATTGACATCCCGATGTATATTGGAAATGAGAAAGTTTTTACCGAAGACAAAGGTAAAGTTACCCCACCACATGACCACCAGCACTTATTGGCCACCTACAGTAAGGGCACCAAAGCCCATGTAAGCCAAGCTATAGACGCTGCTTTAGCTGCAAAAGCAAATTGGGAAAATTTAGCTTGGGAACAAAGAGCTGCAATTTTCTTAAAAGCAGCAGACCTCATTGCTGGCCCTTACCGATATAAACTAAATGCGGCAACCATGCTTGGGCAAAGTAAAAATGCTTATCAAGCAGAAATTGACTCTGCCTGCGAACTGATAGATTTCTTGCGTTTCAATGTCAGCTACATGACAGGAATCTATAAGCAGCAACCACCAGTATCGCCTAGAGGCAGTTGGAATAGAGTAGAACAACGACCACTAGAAGGTTTTGTATTTGCGCTAACTCCTTTCAATTTTACAGCCATTGCCGGCAACCTACCGTCATGTGTGGCTATGATGGGCAACGTGGTAGTTTGGAAACCTGCCAACACACAGATTTACGCAGCAAACGTGATTATGGAAGTTTTTCGCGAAGCTGGGCTGCCAGACGGCGTAATTAACTTAATTTATGTTTCTGGACCAGATGCAGCAGACGTAATATTTGCACATCCTGATTTTGCTGGCATCCATTTTACTGGCTCTACAGGCGTATTTCAAGATATCTGGAAAACTATTGGAAACAATATCCACAAGTACAAAACCTATCCCCGCATTGTGGGCGAAACTGGCGGTAAAGATTTCATCTTGGTTCATGGCTCTGCAGATGCGCAAGTTTCTAGCACAGCAATTTTAAGAGGGGCTTTTGAATATCAAGGGCAAAAATGCTCGGCCGCCTCTAGGGTTTATATCGCCAAAAGCAAATGGGCTGAAATTAAAGAGCTACTTTTAAGAGATCTGGCTACGTTAAAAATAGGCCCTACCGAAGATTTTAGCAATTTTATCAATGCCGTAATTGACGAAAAATCTTTTGATAAATTGGCAAAATACATTGATCAAGCTAAAAAAGATAAAGGCGTAGAAATTATTGCTGGCGGAAATTACGACAAGAGCAAAGGCTATTTTATTGAGCCGACGGTTTTAGTAGTTGATGACCCGAAATACACCACCATGAGCGAAGAACTTTTTGGCCCTGTATTAACGGTGTACATTTATGATGACAAAGATTTTGATGAGACTTTGGAAATTATTGATAGCACCTCTATTTATGCTTTAACTGGAGCCGTAATTGCTCAAGACCGTTACGCATTAGATAAAGCGACTACCCGTTTACGCAATGCTGCTGGTAATTTTTACATTAACGATAAATGTACTGGAGCTGTGGTTGGCCAACAGCCTTTTGGCGGCGCCAGAGGTAGCGGCACTAATGACAAGGCTGGATCAATGATTAACTTACTACGCTGGGTTTCTCCGCGTACCATTAAAGAAACTTTCGACCCACCAAAAGATTACACTTATCCGTTTTTGGCAAACGACTAATAGGACAATTTAAATAATGGAAGACGCCGTAACGGCGTCTTTTTTTTATTTGCCATAAAAAAGAGGATGCCCAAACGCCAGGCACCCTCTTCAACATTATATACTACTAAACCAACAACTATATAATATCCATTTTAAACAAAGGAGAAACATCTGCCGCACTTGATGCATTGGTTTCTAAATCTTTGATTAATCCAGTTTTTAAGCTGTAAACCCAAGCATGTACAGCTAGTTCTTGTCCGTTAGCCCAAGCATTTTGTACAATTGAGGTGCTCATTACGTTCTTAGCACCATGAATAGCGTTCAACTCTACCATTCTATCAAATTTTTGCTGAGGATCTTGGATCGCCGCTACTTCTTGCTCATTGGCATGGTAAACATCCTTTATATTTCTCAGCCAATTATCAATTAAACCAACTTGCTTGTTACCCATAGCGGCATTTACACCACCGCAACCATAGTGGCCACAAACAATAATGTGCTTAATTTTCAAAACATTTACCGAGTAGTCGAGCACACTTAACAAACTCATATCGTTGTGCGTTACTACGTTTGCGATGTTGCGGTGTACAAAAATATCACCAGGCATGGTATTGGTAATTTGGTTAGCTGGCACACGGCTATCCGAGCAGCCAATCCACAAAATTGGCGGAGTTTGTCCCGCTGCTAATTCGTCGAAAAAAGCAGGGTCTACTTTCAATGTTTCAGCAACCCATGTCCTATTTCCTTCCAGCAAACTTTCGTAAGTGATTTTATCTTGATGTGATGACATATTTATTTAAATTGCTACAACCAGCTTACCACACCAGTTTCTACATTATAGTTAGCACCTACTATCTTAATTTTTCCATCTTTTTCCATTTGGTTTAAAGTGGCGCTTTGCTTGCGGATGTCTGCTATAGTCTGTTTCACATTTTGCACGTTCAATCTTTCCAATAAATCATCATTTTTAGATGATCGCTCTTCTCCTTCGTTAATAATCTCCTCAATAATTGGGTTAAAATGATCTACTAAATGCGTCAGGTTTTCCATTCCCATGCCTCGAATTGCGGCAGCATCTAGTCCGCCTTTTAAAGCACCGCATTTAGAATGTCCTAAAACAACAACCAATTTAGAACCTGCAACATTACAGCCAAATTCCATAGAACCTAAAATATCTTGATTTGCAAAATTTCCAGCAATTCTTACGCTAAAAATATCTCCCAAACCTTGGTCAAAAATCAATTCGGCAGAAGTACGACTGTCGATACAGCTTAATATTACGGCAAATGGCCATTGACCCGCTCTAGTATCATTTACTTGCGCCAACAAATCCCTATTTGCTTTCAAATTTTGCACAAATCTATCATTACCTTCTTTTAGTATTTGAAGTGCTTTTTCTGGTGTAATAGTTGCCTGTGTTTCGAGTGTATGTGCTTTCATTATTTCAGTTTTAATTTTGTTCTACAATTTTTATATTAACTTTTGGTACCGAGTAGCTTTTTTTGATATGCTCTAAGGTAACGATAATCCCTTTGGTATAAGCGTTATGCTTATAATTGTGGATAGCCTCCAATACATCTGGATCTATATACCTCGAATTTGAGCCATCAATAATTACATTTGTTTCTTTAGGAATATCCATTAACAACACTTGAATAGATGCCTTGTTTAAGAACGAAACTTCTTCGGCAAGCTTGATTCGGATGTTCTTCTTGTTTCCTTCTTCTTGTACTCGGTAAAAGAAGGGATTGCGCATATTGGTTCTCAATAGGTAGAAAATAGATACTGCCATACCAATACCAACGCCTTTTAATAAATCGATACCCACCACCCCTATAATGGTAACTACAAATGGGATAAACTGATCCCAACCCTTGTGGTACATGTGCTTAAACAAGCCTATCCTTGCTAGTTTGTATCCAGTAACTAATAAAATAGCTGCCAAACACGATAACGGGATCATATTGATGATAGAAGGAATAAATAACAACGATACCAGCAAAAGCAGGCCATGTGTAATAGCCGAAACCTTGGTACGGCCACCGGCATTTACGTTAGCCGAACTTCGTACAATTACCGCTGTCATAGGCAAACCACCCAACATACCGCTAGCCATATTTCCCACTCCTTGGGCAATTAACTCTCTATTTGTAGGTGATACCCTTTTTAAAGGATCGATTTTATCTACAGCTTCCAAGCTTAATAGGGTCTCTAAACTGGCAACCACCGCTATAGTTACTGCCACTACTAAAACTTTCGAGTCGAAAATCATCGAGAAATCTGGCATGGTAAACAACCCAAAAAACTCTGCAGCGCTACTTACTACAGGTATAGTTACCATTTGGTTTTCTCTTAATGCATTTGACGAACCATTGAACACAATTGCCCCAATGATACCAATAGCAACCACCACCAAAGGCGCTGGCACTACATTTATTTTCTTTAGCTTAGGCCAAAGCACCAACACCAGTATAGAGACCACACTAATAGCAATAGCTGCAACACTAAAATGCTGCAAAGCGTTGCCTAACGCAGAAAATGTATTTTCACCATCACTTTGGAAGAAACTTTCGTCGCCAAAGAAATCGCTATCTACCCCTAACGCATGAGGTAATTGCTTCATAATTAGCAAAATACCGATACCAGCCAACATCCCTTCAATTACACTAGAAGGAAAGTAATTACCAATTGTTCCAGCCTTTATCAATCCTAAAATAAGTTGGAAAACCCCGGCCAGAACTACTGCCATCAAAAATACCTGATAGCTGCCCAAACTAGTAATAGCGGCCAAAACAATGGTGGTTAAACCCGCCGCCGGACCACTAACACTAAGCTGAGAACCACTAATAGAAGCCGTTACTATGCCACCAATAATACCTGTAAGCAAACCTGCAAATAAAGGGGCACCAGAAGCCAAAGCAATACCCAGACACAATGGCAATGCCACTAAGAACACCACAATACTTGCTGGCAAATCGGCTTTTAAGTTCTTTTTTTGCAAATATTTACTTATTCCGCCTCCCATTTGAGCCGAATTTGAATTTTTCATAAAGAATTTTATTAATTTCTAAGTTTACTATAGAATAAGCTGCGCAAAATAAGGCAGCAAGCATTATATTAACTTATGAAAAATTTGGGGGCGGTGTGGGTACCGAGGGATGGTGTGGATCTACGTATCTCCGAGAATGCTCAATAAAACTATTCGGAACGCCGCAATCTAAATCGAAATATACATTGTTTAAATCGTACTTCGGAAAAATCAGCTTATAATCCACAAACTTGGCTCCTGCCTTTCCTTTATCTTCCGAAGTGTTCTCGTTTTCTAATTGCATAATTACCGAAACCATGAATTCATCATCGCAATGCGATAAAAATACAGGCGCACCAGAAATAATCATCTTTGACACAAAGATGCTCATGAACATGATCATGATGGTTAACCGATATTTCCTTAGATTCATAAATTTCTAATGCAATTCTAATTCCGCTAATTTAGTCGCCAGAGCCTTTAAATCCAAAATAAATTAAGTAATATATTTGTAATATAAGGATATTGCACCGGTCAATTCAAAATAATTAGGCAATTTCGACCCTTTAATTAATTTTAACCTACTAAGACATAAACGATTAAAACAAATGAGAAATTATTTAGTTTTCTTATTCTACTCATTACCTTTTGCTGCATTAGGACAAAACAATAATGCACCCTCATCTTACGATCCGCATGATATTAAAATAACTGGCTACTTGCAAACCCAGTTTCAGGTTGCTCAATCTCCAGGCATTAACTCTTGGTCGGGCGGAGATTTTAGTGAGCATTCGGCAAGCCGTTTTATGTTACGTCGAGGCCGTTTAAAAGTAGATAGAGTTGATAAATTTTCTTCGGTAGTTTTTCAATTAGATGGCACACAAGATGGATTAAGGATTATGGATGCTTTTATCCAGTTCTACAGCCCAGAAAACAGATCTCTAAAATTTACGGCAGGCCTGTTCAATAGGCCGTTTGGCTATTCAATTGCCTATTCTTCGGGCTATCGCGATTTTCCAGAAAGGGCTCGTGTTTTTCAAACCTTAATGCCTAGAGAAAGAGATTTAGGGGCAATGATTTCTTACAAGCCTAACAAAATTGTTCCTTTTATTACTGCAGAGCTTGCAGTAGTTAACGGTAGCGGTTTAAACGCGAAAGATTACGACTCAAACAAAGACATCATCGGCAATTTAAACTTCAACTTTGATAGTTTGGCCAATAAAAAACTGCATTTAGGCTTTGGAGTTTCTATTTACAAAGGCACGGTACGAAGCAATACAACTACTTATTTAAAACCTGTACAAGATGGTTTCGAAGCTGTTACCGATGCCGCCAACGAAAATTACAATTTTAGAAGAGATTATTATGGTGCAAACCTCCAGGTTGGCTACAAAAACGGCTTTGGAGAAACTACATTTAAAACAGAATATATTGAAGGTAAGCAGCCAGGCGTTGCCGCATCGGCCAGTACCTCTGGCTTTGCTGCAAGTACAAGTTTTGCTACACAGCCTACCGGGAATTTATACTTACGCAATTTTAACGGATATTTCTTTTGGCTTACCCAACAAATTGCAAACACTAAATTAACTGCCATAGTTGGCTACGATGTTTATGACCCTAATACAGATATTGATGAAGCTGAGATAGGAAAAGTAGGAAATAACACCACTGCCGGAGATATCAAATTTAGTACCTTGGGTTACGGCATTACTTATGCGCTAAACGGTCGCTTGAAATTAACCGTTTACAACGAACATGTGAAAAATGATGGCACACAATTAACCAATTACCAAGACGACGTTAAAGACAATGTTTTCACCACGCGTTTGCAGTATAGATGGTAGGATGAATTACGATTGATCAGTTGAGTTGAGCTTATTTAAAAACTTGCAACAATGTAATTGCTGAATTGATATATTGTACTAACTTGTTTATCCAATTTTTTTCGGACTTTCGGACTTTCGGACTTTCGGACTTTCGGACTGAACCAATGAACCAATGAACCATAACGTATGAAAAATAAAATCGAAATCTTAAAAGACAAAATACAAAAAGCCCACTTAGGCGGCGGACAAGCACGTATAGATAGTCAGCACAAAAAAGGCAAACTTACTGCTCGCGAGCGTATTCATTTTTTAATGGACGAAGGCAGCTTTGAAGAAATTGGGATGTTGGTAACCCATCGCAGTACTGATTTTGGAATGGAAAACGAGAAGTATTTGGGCGATGGTGTGATTACAGGTTATGGCACGGTAAACGGCCGGTTAACTTATGTTTTCTCTCAAGATTTTACGGTTTTTGGCGGTTCACTTTCAGAAACCCATGCGGAGAAAATCTGCAAAATTATGGAGATGGCCATGAAAAACGGCGCTCCAATTATTGGTTTAAATGACAGTGGTGGTGCCCGTATTCAAGAGGGTGTAGTTTCTTTAGGTGGCTATGCCGATATATTCTACCGCAACGTACAAGCCTCGGGCGTAATTCCTCAATTATCTGCAATTATGGGGCCTTGTGCTGGTGGTGCAGTTTATTCGCCTGCCATTACCGATTTCATTTTGATGGTTGAAAATACTTCGTATATGTTCGTTACCGGACCAAACGTAGTAAAAACCGTTACCCACGAAGAAGTAAGCTCTGAAGAATTAGGTGGAGCAAGTACGCACGCCACCAAATCAGGTGTTACGCATTTTGCTTGTGCCAATGAAATCGAAGCCATCAACCAATTAAAGAAAATTTTGAGCTACGTTCCTCAAAACTGCGAAGATAGCGCACCTGCTCTACCTTACGAAATTGGCAACGAAGAAAGAACCTCACTCAACGAGATTTTGCCATCAAATGCCAACCAACCTTACGATATTAGGGAAGTAATTGCTGGGGTTACCGATGAGGAAAGCTTCTTGGAAGTTCATGCAGCTTATGCCGAAAATATTGTAGTAGGCTTTGCCCGCTTAGCTGGAAGAAGCATTGGCGTGGTAGCCAACCAACCAGCTTATTTAGCAGGGGTTTTAGATAATAACGCTTCCGTTAAGGCGGCACGTTTTGTTAGGTTTTGCGATTGCTTTAATATTCCATTGTTGGTCTTTGAAGATGTTCCAGGTTTCTTGCCTGGCACCGACCAAGAATGGAATGGCATTATCACCAATGGTGCAAAATTATTGTATGCTTTTAGCGAAGCTACTGTTCCTCGTATTACGGTTATTACTCGAAAAGCTTACGGAGGCGCTTACGATGTAATGAATTCCAAACACATCGGTGCGGATATGAATTATGCTTGGCCAAGTGCCGAAATTGCGGTAATGGGTGCCAAAGGAGCTGCCGAAATTATCTTTAAGAGAGAAATCAACGCCGCCGAAAACCCCGAAGAAAAATGGCTAGAGAAAGAGAAACTGTACTCTGACATTTTTGCCAACCCTTACCGTGCTGCCGAACGTGGCTTTGTAGACGAGGTAATTGAACCAGCTAAAACGAGAGCAAAATTAATCAAAGCATTTAAAATGTTAGAGAACAAAGTAGTGAACATGCCAAGGAAGAAGCATGGGAATATACCGTTGTAAAATAAATTCGAAACTTAGAGCTGAAAACCTTATCTACCTGTCCAAATTGATATGAAAAAAGTATTAATTTTATTTATTGCTATTTGGGCACAATCTTCATATGCCCAAAAGAAAAATGATTTGTTTGTTGAAGATGAAAAAATCAGATCGATATTAAATTCCAACCTCACACCGATTTTATATCCGGATAGTATTGCACTTTATACTTTTTATATTAAGGTTACCCCGAAAAAAAATGGAATAAATAGTATTTATACAAATAGTCACCTGGCTAAAAAAGTTTACGGCAATATTGATTCATTATTCCACAAAGTAGATTTTAGCATTTTTTTAAAGGGCACTAAACAAAAGCATGTAATTATACCTGTGGGCATTCTAATATTAGAGCACAATAAAATGAACCCTAGTTCGAGACTAGATACTTGGGGGCTTAAAAACGGTGTACCTAGCATGCTTGCCGATGACGACCAAGATCGTTATAAATCTGTTTTTTTAAGAACTATTTTTATGTTAGTCAGCACGAAAATTTACAACTAAGTTGGGTTGAATTATAGAAGTTTTCTTATATGTTGGTATTATAACCTCCCACCTAGTATAAGCGTTGACTATTTCAGCGGGCACTTAAATCTTAAAAATAAACCCAAAGACATATCTGCTAAAAAAAGACGCTATACTAGCGATAACTATTAAATTTGCGGCACCAATTCCCTGCTGATGCTGAAACGAAGCGATGTAATTTTAATGGCCTTTTGTACAGGCTTAATTGTTGCCAATATCTACTATTGCCAGCCTTTGGTTATTTTGATTGCCAAAGAATTTAATTTAAACGAAAGCGATGCTGGCAGCATTACCTTTTTAACGCAAGCTGGTTATGCCATAGGGCTATTCCTGTTAGTGCCTCTGGGAGACATGTTCGAGAAGAAAAAGCAAATTCTGTTTACCACAGCCTTGGCTATTTTAGCACTAATTGTAGCCGGTTTCGCTCAAAACTTCTTGGTTTTAGAAATTGCCAGTGTACTTATTGGCGCCTGTTCTATCGTTCCTCAACTCATTTTACCTCTAACCGCATCGCTAAGTTCCAACGAAAACAGGGGCGCAAATATTGGTATTGTGATGAGCGGTCTGTTGGTTGGCATATTAGCTTCAAGGGCTGTTAGTGGAATTGTTGGCGATTTACTGGGCTGGCGAGCCATGTTCTTAATTGCTGCCACGATTTGTACGCTGCTAATCGCATTAATGGCCATCCGTTTTCCCAAAAACTTGCCCACTTTTAAAGGAACCTACAAAGAACTAATGCGGTCGATGTTTGGCTACATTAAAACGCAACCAGTTTTACGAGAAGCATCGTTAATCAACTTCTTTGCCTTTATTGTCATCATGGGTTTTTGGACTACCATGGTATTGTTTCTGGCCAACCCACCCTACCTATTCAGCACCTACCAAATTGGACTGTTTGGCATTGCCGGAGCAGCCGGAGCTTTAGCAGCGCCATTGGTTGGCAAACTAAGCGGCGGCAGTAATCCACGTAAAAATTTGATGATTGGTTTCATTTTAGAACTGATCAGTGTAGGCTTGTTCTATTTTACGGGCCACAATGTTTTCCTTTTTGTAATCGGTATTATTTTGATAGATATTGGCCAGCAGGCGATACATGTAACCAACCAAACCAGAATTTATGCATTGGTACCAGAGGCTAGAAACCGGCTGAACACCATTTTCATGTCGGTAAGTTTTGTGGGTGCAGCCTGTGGCTCGGCCTTGGGTTTATGGTTGTGGGCTGCTGGTGGTTGGGCTATGTTTTGTGCAGGAATTACAGCCATCATCATTCTCAACATGCTGATCTATCAATTTTATAGTAGAAGAGCAAAAGTATAATGGAAGCAGTTGTAGAGCAAATTTTCCCAGCCCTCACTTGGCGTATCAGGCAGTTGGCCATGTATCCCGAAAGCGAAATTACCGATATGGAACTCGCCGAAGACTGGGATGGAATGCATTTTGGGCTTTACTATCAATATGAGCTTACCGGAGTAGTTTCCTTATTTATTGATGGAACTACGGCTCAGTTTAGAAAAATGGCTGTGCTACCCAATGACCAAGGTAAAGGTTTTGGACTACAACTTTTGCAATACTTGGTTGATTATTGTAAAAGTCAGGGTATTAAAAGCCTGTGGTGCAATGCCAGAGTAAGCGCCATGGGCTTTTATCAAAAACTTGGTTTCGCAACCGTCGGACAACCTTACGAGCGAAACCAAATTTCTTACGTTAAAATGGAGCTTACCTTTTAGGTAAAGCTTTATTCAAATCCATTACTGGGGTTAAACCTTCAGATGGCACATAAATAATCTGAGGCAAACTTCCTTTATCTGCCAGTTTCTCCAACGTTCTAATGAATAAGTATTGATTGTAAGTAGCGGATAAAGTTCCATTTTCCACCTTCATGGCTTCGGCCATACCTTTAGCACGTTCTATCTCTGCGGCGGCATTTAATTTCTCTGCTTCTAACCTGGCTTTGGCTTCTTCTACCAAAATTCTACGGTTTTGTTCAGCTTTAGCCATTTCGGCTTTTCCTGCCATTTCTTGCTGCCAAACATTGTAGCGAGGCAAGCCCCACATTAAAGCAACAATTACCAACAAAACAAAAAGTGCGGTAGGAATAAAAATTTTGATTACGTTCATAAATAATAAATTTTAGTGTTGGTTTAATATAATGATTTTCATGTCAAAAATGAAGAAACAAGTTTTATTAATTGCCTTTAAATTGTACATTTACCACAATACATAATTTAAAAACTATGGCGAAAAAGAAAGACGAAAATAAAAAACATGTGCCTGTAGTTACCAAAAAATCACTACAGTTTTTCGAAAAATATATCAATAATGCAGCACCTACTGGTTACGAGTGGGAAGGCCAAAAACTTTGGTTAGCATACCTAAAACCTTACGTAGACGAAACCTTTGTAGACAATTATGGTACGGCCGTGGGCGTAATTAACCCAAAAGCGGATTATAAAGTTGTAATTGAAGCTCACGCTGATGAAATTTCTTGGTATGTGAATTATATCACCAACGATGGTTTAATCTACGTGATCCGCAATGGTGGTTCCGATCATCAAATTGCGCCTTCAAAACGTGTTAACATACACACAGAAAATGGCTTTGTAAAAGCTGTTTTTGGCTGGCCAGCAATTCACACCCGTCATGGCGAGAAAGAGCAGGCACCAGAATTGAAAAATATTTTCTTAGACTGTGGCTGCACCAGCAAAGAGGAAGTAGAAGCTTTAGGTATCCACGTGGGTTGTGTAATTACCTACGAAGACGAGTTTATGGTGTTAAACGATCGCTATTACGTTGGTCGTGCTTTAGATAACCGTGCCGGTGGTTTTATGATTGCCGAGGTGGCCCGTTTGTTAAAAGAGAACAAAAAGAAATTACCATTTGCACTGTACATCGTAAACTCGGTACAGGAAGAAATTGGTTTACGCGGTGCCGAAATGATTGCCCACCGTATTAAACCCAATGTGGCTATAGTTACCGATGTAACCCACGATACCACTACACCAATGATCAACAAAGTTACCCAAGGCGATTTATCTGCAGGTAAAGGCCCGGTGGTTTCTTACGCACCTGCAGTACAAACCAACTTAAACAAGTTGCTAATTAAAACTGCCGAAAAAGCGGGTATTCCTTTCCAACGTCAGGCGTCTTCTCGCTCTACAGGAACAGATACCGATGCCTTTGCCTACTCTAACGGTGGCGTACCGTCGGCATTAATTTCATTGCCGTTGCGCTACATGCATACTACGGTAGAAATGATCCACAAAGAAGACGTTGATAATGTAATTAGCTTAATTTACGAAAGTTTGTTAGCCATTAAAGACGGACAGGATTTTAGAGAGTTTACCAAATAAGAACAAAGATAAAAGAGCAAGGAACAAAGAAAGGTTCGGGATTAATTTCTCGAACCTGTTTTTTTATATCGTCGTCATTTCGATGCAGGAGAAATCTAACGATATGTTTTTCAACTCACTTATTTTTAGCTTTTGAAAAGCGAAAACTATCGCTCTCAATCGCTCTCAATCGCTCTTCGTGATTTGCAATCGCGAAGCCCTATCTACGGATTTGTAATCCGTAATTACTCAAAAAATTAGAACTTCTTTTGAAAAGCAATTGCAATACTACTATTGACAGACAGTCCCGCTTTATGTTGCAATCTTTTTGGAACTTCTGCCATCCTAAGCCTGTCGAAGGATTTTCATTGTTTGGAGATGCTTCGATAAACTCAGCATGACAGCTGAAGTGAAAACAGTAACCCAAAAAGATTTTCACTTTAATCGGGTTTAGTTTACTTAGGCAATTGCTAGGAAACCCAAAATAGCACCACTGAATTTGCCAAATAGACCTGATAGCAGCGAACACGTATCCCGATTTTTCATCGGGAGAAGTAAAGCGGATAGCAGGACTTTCGGAAGTTTCGAAGCTACTGTTCTTGCTCTTCAAAATAATTAACAAAAAGATTTCTCCATGGGGTCGAAATGACGCATAAAGCAACTAATAAAAACTACCGTCGCCCCTACGCATGATCTGGCGACCATTACGGCCTTTAGCTCCGGTCCACTTCTGCAAGCGCACATTTGCCCGCAACATAAAATACCTGCTCAAGGCATTGGTACGGGTTTCGGTCTTTACCAAATCAGTTACGTTAAGGTTAACAAAATTGTTCTGCTCTAAAATATCGAAAGCTTGGAAAGTAACCGATGCCCGGCGTTTCCAAAACTCTTTCTGCACATAGGCATTAATTACCAATGGATTACTGGTGATGTTGGCATCAATGCCGCTCACAAAATTCTTACTGGCGTTGTAACCAAAAATCAATGTTTTCCACATATAAAACTTTCCATCAACATTTAGTGCAAGCGTTTTGGTATTGATCTCGTTAGGGCTTATGGTATTTTTAGATTTGGTAATATTGTACGACACGTTTGGATTAACCTCTAACCACTCGTTTGGATTGATACGTGGCCCGAAACGTTCGGTAATGTTCCAAGTTCTGGTAATACTTTCTATGTTATTACTCATAGAAACCCCATGGCTATAGCTGGTATTTCCGCTAAGTGCCAGGTTATATTTTCTGTTGTTAAGTTGTTTGCTTATCGAGTGGTTTCCATTTAAACGATAGCCGCCATCCATGTTTGCAAACAGGGTTTCGTTACGCAATAACTGATTGCTGCTATTAAAAACCTGTACCACGTTTCTTACCACCGCATCTTCTATAATGGTTGCATTAAGGTTGATGGAGTAATTTAACTTTTGGTTAGCTAGGTAATTATTGTAACTGGTATTAATGGAGTGATTAAACGTTACCTTCAAATCGGGATTACCCACGATGGTATTTTGCGGGTTCGATACATCTCTAACTGGCTGAATTTGATCGAAAGTTGGTTCGGTGGCGTTACCAGAATAATTTAGTTGCAAGCTGTGCGTTCTAGAAAATTGGTATTGAAACCTTGCGATAGGAATTAAGTTAAAGCTGCTGCGATGGGTACTTGTACCCAAGCTCACTTTAGTGCCACTTAAAACTGCCGGCACACCCGTAACCCCTACAGAAAACCTAAATTTAGAGGCATTAGATAAACCATAGCGATAATTTAAGGCCAACCGAGCCTGAGTGAATGAATAGTCATAGATATTGCTTAATGAATCAACCTCTGTGCGATTTTCAAATGCATCTATATTGCTTGTAATTGCCCTATTGTCGTAACCATTATAGTTTATTTGCCCATTAAATTCGAACTGGCTATTGGCACTCAATGGTTCTACATAGGTCATGCTTCCACGATAATTGGTGGTTAAATTTTTACGCTCAACTAATCGATGAACCAGTGAGTCGAGCACGTTGATATCGTCTTTGTAAAATTTGGTATTTCGTTCCTGCTCAGCGTTTTGATCGGAAGTATTGAAACTAAACTGAAATGATATATTTCTTCTGGGTTTACTAAAAATATGCTGGTAAAAAACCGTAGCACCCACATTTGGACGTGTGTTTTTACCGAGGCTGTTACCTAACTGGTTTTGTGTAATGAGCTCGCCCGTTTGCCCAATGTTAGACATGCTATTGCTATACGTTGATGCAAAGGTAACCTCGGGCGTTACCCTTAAAAAATTATTGCTATCTAAATCGGCTTCTAGCTCGAAGTTAAAATTATGGTTTTTGGTGTTATTGTCTCTTTCGCTTTCGTTGGTAGAAAAAATAGTGCCGTTAGTGGTATATAATTCAGAAACGCTACTATTTAGCGAGTTCACGTTGTTAAAATTATACCTATAATTGGTGTTGATACGAACTTTCTTACCAATTTGATCTCTGTAAGAAAAGGCAGAACCTCCGCTATTGGTGGTTCCTCCACTACCACTAGATGAGTTACCACTATTCCCTCCGCCCCCATTGCCACCTCGGCCACCGCCACCATTATTTCCTCCATTCCCGCGACCTCCACCGCCGCCGCCATTATTTCCACTATCTCCTACCATGTTATTAGCTACGCCATTAACGGTATTGTTTAAACGCAGATTTACAGAAAGATTTTGATTTCCATTGAGTCTAGTGCCAAACAGTGAGCTCTCATAGCGTTCATTATTTCCTGCACCAGCATTCATGTTGAGCGAGTTACCTACCGACTTATCTGTACGTGTGACGATGTTTAATATTTTTTCAGGATCACCGTCTTTTATTCCTGTTCTAGCAGCTTGGTCGCCGTAATCATCTACAATCTGTATCTTATCTACAATCTCGGCAGGCAAATTTTGTATAGCAGTATTTACCTCGCCCCCAGAATAGACTTTGCCATTAATCTTCGCTTTCGTAACGTTGTTACCTTGATGAATCAAACTACCATCATTACCCACTTCCATGCCTTCCATTTTCTTCAATAGCTCGTCTACCGTAGCGTTTTCCCGAACAATGTAGTCACTAGCTTTATATTCTACTGTATCGGTTTTGTAAGTGATAGATGGCGTTCCATTAATGACTACTTCGTTTAAGGTATTAGCCATGGTTTGCAGCACAATCGGGTCCATTACAATTCTCGGGATAGCATCGTTCTGTTTGTATTTGTTGATTTGCTGTTTGTATCCCATCATAGTAAAACTCATGGTATACGTAGCGTATTTCACGTTTTTAAATACAAAAATTCCATCCGGATTGGTACTTGTAATCAAAGTATCTTTTTCAGAGGTTAACCTAACTGTTACCCCTGGTACACCTAAATCTGTTGTATCTTTTACAATTCCGCTAATTTCTCTAGTAGCTACGGGAAGTGGTATATTTTTTGGTCGTTGTTGTGGAGTTTGGGCATAAACAGTAGATGCCAAAAGCAGAAACGAGCCTAGCATAGCTAAGCTAAATGAGGTAATATTTTTAAATTTCATGAGGGCCTAGCAACTACTTTTGAAAAACATATTTACCCCAAAAATCTGTCGCTACCATTAAATCCTGACGAGCCAAATTTACGTTTCCACCGCCAAAACCTCCCCTTGCACCGCCGCTTCTAAAGCCGCTTCCGCCTGCATTAGCTCTCATTGCAAAATTGCCAATTTCTGGCCTACCATTTAATTTGATTTGGTAGGCAAACTCTTTTATCTCACTCACATTAATATCCATCAAAGCAAATGGAACCGTCAATTCATAAACATAAGCCCCTTGCTCGTCCATTTTCCCTACCGCTTTAATTCCATATTCGTTGTAAATAGAAACTAAAGAATCTGAAATGCTTTTAAATCCCGAAACCTTGATTTCTTTAATTGCGGCCAATTGTGTCTTTCTTTGCACCAAGGCCATAGAATCTCGTTGGGCTTGAGTTTGTTCTACTCTATTTTGACCTATACGTTGTCTGTTTTGTCCGCCTGCCCCTCCCAATCTATTTGCTGCATTAGCTCTAGCTAAAAATGGGTAGGTAACTGTAAAACCATCATCATCTTTTTTCTTTCCTTTGGTATTAATGGTAAAGGAAATTCCACCAGCCATAATTTTTGTGATGGTTTCGTTATTCGTAGCTTTAATCGCCAAATAGAAATTCTTATCGTCGTTGGCTAACGTATAAAGTAAATCTGTTCTTTTATTCTCTGCCGCAAAACCGTCCCATTCCTGATTTTTTCCATCTATTCGTACTGATGCAGGAGCAGCAAGCCTAGTAGTTTGTATGTCTGGTAGCTTTTGGGCATAGACATGGAAACCTATGCAGTAGAATGATAAAAAAGCGTAAAATAGTTTCATTTGTTATGATTTACATTTGTGTGTTTGGTTTGGACATCAAATATGGAAAAAGGATTAAAAACCTTAGAAAAAAAATTAGAGGTGTTCGAAACAAGATGTTGCCAATACATGTTGGTGAGGACGCCAACTTGGGGATCTCTTTTGTTGGCGTCCCGGCCAACAAATACTTTGTTTCGAACACTCCTAAAAAAAAATCCCCAGAATAACCTGAGGACTTAAAATTTTCATTTTTTTTATTTCGATGACTTATAAGTCTTAGCCAATTGTAATGCATTATACGCATTTACAATACCACCGCTTACACATAATTCCGAGAAGTTAACTCTCACAGTTTCATCCTTTTCATTTTTATATTTCACTTTCCTATTAACCTTAGTTACCGATTTCATGATGATATCTTTCACATCCACCGCCGTTAAGTGAGGATGATAACTCAATATTAACGCTGCCAAGCCAGAAACTACAGGCGCTGCCATACTTGTTCCATCAAACTCTTCGTACATCGAATTTGGCGTAGTAGAGTTAATCATAAATCCAGGCGCAAAAACATCTACATTATATTTTCCATAATTAGAGAATGAAGCTTTTAGGTCATCGTCATCTTTATATGCACTAGCGCCTACTTCTATCCAGTTCTTTGCATGAGGCAGCTGATATTTTAATGTATCTAAAGGTATCGGTTTTGCAAATGCATCCCTTCTAGGAGATCCTACAGGTCCGCCGTTCATGGTGTTAGGAGCTGGCACAAAAGGCTTTACTTCTGGTTTCTTATTCTTCTTAGCGTAAGCCTCAGCTTCAGGGCTATCATAGTATTTAGTTGGAAAATTATCTTTCACATCATTATTCTGATTATCATTTCCAGCTGCATGCACCAATAACACGCCTTTGCTTTCTGCATATTTGACGGCCTCATCCACCACTTTCTTATCCCATTTGTAGCCCTTACCGAAGCTCATATTAATTACTCTAGCGCCATTATCTACCGCATATCTAATGCCATTAGCTACGTCTTTATCTCGCTCATCTCCTTGGGGTACAACCCTAATCGTCATAATACTGACACTATTGGCTACACCTTTAATACCCAAATCGTTATTTCTATTGGCACCAATAATACCTGACACGTGAGTTCCATGATCTGCATCTGGCCCAGTTACGTCATTGTTTCCATAAATGCGTTCGTTCGAATTTGAATAATCATCACCAACTAATGTAGCTCTTTCATCGTATTTTTCATTCAGGTTATATTTAAGCATTTGCTCAAGTTCCTTATGCCCCTTTTCAATCGATTCATAGAATTTCTCTATGCTACCTTCATCTTTAGAACCCTTACGCACAATCTTCTTGATGTATTCTTGCATTTCATCCTCAGCTTTATACTTCTCCATATCCTCTAAAGAAGGAATTTTCTTTTGGTTGATAAAAGCTACGGAATCCATCACTTTTTTAATGGCAATGTAGATTGGAAAAGCCGAACTTGCCTCGTCATACTTTTTGCCAAAATCAGAAACTACACGTCTGTATAGATTATACTCCTCTTTCTCTGCGCTGTCTAAAACTGTAGTTCTAATTACAGAACGATATTTTGGTTCCAATTTTCTCTTGATTCGAACCAATTCAAGGTTATCGTAAGCCAGATTACCATTTTTAGAGCCTATAAAGTTCCATCCGTGAACGTCGTCTACATAACCATTCCCATCGTCGTCAATTCCGTTCCCAGGAATTTCCTTTTTATTAGTCCATAATACATCCTTTAAATCTTCATGTTTGATATCTGTTCCACCGTCAATTACTGCTACAACAATCCTTTGTTTGGGTTTTTGATTTTTTAGTAGCTCTTTGTAAGCCTTTTCTGTGCTTATACCAAAATAGCCATCCGATAAAAGATCTAAATTAAACCAGTTAGGGGGTAATTTAACATCTTTGTCTTGAGCATTGCTCATACCCGCAGTAGCTAGTATGATTAAAAATGATATAATTATGCTATGAACTTTCATCTTAACTTTTAGATTATATACCTTAATATACAAAAATAGCCATTTAAAAAGTATCGCTGATCTTAAGGAATAAGTTTAACAAAAATTAACAGAAATCATACCAATTAGTTTCAGGGATTGAAATTGCAACTAATATTGATTTTACAAATTAAGATGCGGAGGGTTAAGCATATAACAGCTTTTATGTGTACTTGTATACCGACCTAGAAACAACGGGCCATGCTTCAAAATAGAAAGCCAAGTTCGGTTAGTATTGTACCGACTATAAAAGTATACCAGGCCATTGGCAACACTGTGCCCCGAAATAAATCCGTTGTGACGGAAACCGGTTCCAT
>VFQP010001151.1_pt1 | contig 38116 bp, 32 predicted proteins | sample 3512351 | NCBI WGS metagenome assembly VFQP01 (sample SAMN10412372, study PRJNA504923) | tailings metagenome | isolation source: Relicate 1 Philex TSF1 revegetated site | place: Philippines: Tuba, Benguet | collected 2017-08-29
TCGGCGCTGGCGTCGCGGCGAAGGCGAGAAATCGCCTTCGCTCTCAGCTCCAGCGCGCGCGTGTCGAGACCCTCCCCCGCGCCAGCCCGGTCAGGGCACGACAGCGTACGCGCGCACCGGGAACGTGCCGAAGCCTTCGACCGCGGGCGGGGCCGCGGTGAAGCGCGCGCCGCGCGGCGGCACATCGCCGAGACGGGTCAGGTGCTCGACGACATGGATGCCCGCCGCGAGCAGTCCCGTGTGAGCGGGCCGCTCACCGCCCGACTCGGTGTCATCGATGTTGAGCGAATCGATGCCGACGAGGGTCGCGCTCTGCTCGATGAGGTAGTCGACGGCCTCCCGCTCCAGATACGGCGCACCCGTCGCGTAGGCGGGCGTGCCGAAATGCCGGTCCCATCCCGTGTGGATGAGTACGGCCGCACCCGCCACGTCGCGGTCCCAGAACACGCTCGCCGGAACCCCGCGCGTGCCGATGTCGGTAACCCGGACGACTTCCGCGCGCACGTCGACAAGGGTGGCGAGGTCGAGGCCCGCCAGGTCCGGGCCCTCCGCATACCGGTGCCACGGGCTGTCGAGGTAGGTGCCGGTGTTGCCGATCATCGTGATCACATCCATCGCGAACTCGGTGCCCGGCGCGTAGCGGCCGCGCGAGTCCTCGCGGGTGAGGAACGGTTCGATCGTCGGCGCCGGCAACCCCGGATACGTCACGAGCCCCGCACGGATCGGGTGGCTCAGGTCGACCACGCGAGGCGCCCCCGACGACGGAACGTCGATGCCGCGCGTACCGCGGTGTGCCTCCTCGACGATCGACAGCGACGTGACCGTCACCGATCCGACGAGGGCGAGGCCCAGGTGCTGCACGAGCAGTCGCCCGATCGTGGCTTCGTCCACATCCGCCGCCGGCAGGTCGAGCCGGAACCCTTCGACGGTGAGCGACCCGCCGTTCGCGAACGAGACGACGGCATCGAGGTGGGCACGGTAGTCGGTCATGAGTCCTCCCGGATTCGGCGCCGGGCTCGCAGGCGGCGCACCACGGTCACGGTCACGGCCACCAGGGCGAGCACCCCCGGCACGAGCAAGTTCGGTCCGGCGAGCACGAGCAGCCCCGCGACGAGCACCACCGAGACGACGCCCATCCACCAGCCGGCACCGAACCGCGGCAGGAGCCGCACCGCGGCGACCATGCCGAGTGCGTAGACGGCGACCATCGAGGCGGTGTGGATGAGGATGAAGGGCGTGAGGTCCAGGTCGCGCCACACGGCGATCCCGAAGTAGGCGAGCTCGACGACCGTCACGAGCACGAGGGCGCGCCGCGGCACCCCGCCCGGCTCCGCGCCGCGCGCGAACCAGCGCGGCAGGTGGCCGTCGCGCCCGAGCGATGCGGCCAGGTTGCCGAACGCGGGAACGTACGCGTTCAGCACCCCCACCGCGACGACCGCGGCGATCACGGCCACGATCGCCGGACCCACCTCCGGCACCGAAACGGCGACGAGATCGATGAGCGGAACCGCGCCGAACTCCGCGTCCGCACCGAGCACGCCCACCGTCACCACTTGAAGAGCGAGGTAGGCGACCCCGACGACGACGATGGCCACCCCGGTCGCGATCGGGATGGTGCGCCGCGGCCGACGGAACTCGCCCGCGATGTGGGTGACCGCCTCCCATCCGGCGAACGCCCAGACGAACAGACTGATCGCCAGGCCCACCCCGGCCCAGCCGTTCGGCAGGAACGGTTCGAAGTTGCCGGCATTCACCCGCGGGGCGGTCACGGTGACGACTCCGACGACGACCACGACGAGCAGACCGGTGAGGCCGAGCTGAACACGCCCGCTCACTCGCAGCCCGAAGAAGCTCACCGCGAGCGGCACGGCGAGGAATGCGAGCGCGACCGCCCACACGGCCGCGCGGGGCAGGCCGAGCGCGGCCGCGAGATACTCCGCGCCGAGGGTCGCCACGACGGGCGCCCCGAACTGCACGCCGAACAGGAACCAGTACCCGGCCATGCGCGCGGCCGTGTCGCCGAGCGCGAGCCGGACGAAGGTGGCGACGCCGCCCGCATCCGGGTAGCGCGACGCGAGCGCTGCGAAGGTGCCCGCGAGCGGGATCGACAGCGCGAATACCGCCGCGACGGCGAGGACCGATGCCGGTCCCGCGGCCTCGGCGGCGAGCCCCGGAAGCACGAGAATGCCCGTGCCGAGCACTGCCGCGATGTAGAGGGCGGAGGCCTGGACGACACCGATCCGGCCGCCCGCGGCCGACCGGTCGCGGTCACCGTCCGGGCCGGCGGGCGCGGCAGCCGGATCGGCGGGTTCGGTGGGCGCGGTGGAACTCAGGGACACCCCCTCATCGTGGCGCGAGGATGCGACACTCGCCAGCGAGATTCCGACACGGAGCATCCAGATTCCGCATCGGGCGAACGCGCGGCGCGCCCGCGCGGCACTCAGATCCGGTCGAGCGCCTCGAGCACGTCACCCCGCAGGTCATCGACGTCTTCGATGCCGACCGACAGCCGGATGATGTTGTCGGGCACCTCGAGTTCGGTGCCGCGCACCGACGCGTGCGTCATCTCGGACGGGTAGCCGATGAGCGACTCGACGCCGCCGAGGGACTCGGCCAACTGGAAGAGCGTGGTCGACTCCGCGAACGCGCGGGCCGCCGCGGCACCGCCGCGCACCGCGACCGACAGCATGCCGCCGAAGGCGCTCATCTGGCGAGCGGCGAGCTCGTGTCCCGGATGCGACGGCAGGCCGGGGTAGTAGACGCGCTCGAGCTTCGGATGCCCCTCGAGCGCCGCCGCGATCGCCGACGCGTTGGCCGAGTGCCGTTCCATGCGCACCGCGAGAGTCTTGATGCCGCGGGTGGTGAGCCACGCGTCCATGGGACCGGACACGGCACCGACTCCGAACTGGAGGAAGCCCACCCGCTCGGCGAGTTCCCCCTCACGGAGCACGACGGCGCCGCCCAGCACATCGGAGTGACCGCCCAGGTATTTGGTCGTCGAGTGCACCACGACATCGGCGCCGAACTCGAGCGGACGCTGCAGCGCCGGCGACGCGAACGTGTTGTCGACGACGACGAGAATGCCGAACTCGTGGCCGAGTTCGACGAGCGCGGCGATGTCGGTGATCTTCATGAGCGGGTTGCTCGGCGTCTCGACCCACAGCACCTTCGTCGCGTCCGGGCGGATCGCGTGGCGCACCGCATCCAGATCGCTCATCTCGACTGTCGAGAGCGAGACGCCCCACGGCACGAACACGCGGCTGACGAGCCGGTGCGTGCCACCGTAGACGTCGTTGCCCATGACGATGTGGTCGCCCGGCGCGAGAGCGGCGCGCAGCAGCGTGTCCTCCGCGGCGAGGCCGGACGCGAAACTGTAGGCGACGTCGCCGCCTTCGAGCGACGCGAGCTGCGTCTGCAGCGAGTCACGCGTGGGGTTGCCGCCGCGCGCATACTCGTAGCCGCCGCGGAAACCGCCGACGCCATCCTGCACGAAGGTCGAGGTGAGGTAGACGGGCGGCACGACCGCACCGGTCGTCGGATCGAAGTCCTGGCCGGCGCGGATGGCGCGCGTCGCGAAACGGTGGTGGTGCGAGGTGTCGGACACGGGTCCTTCTTCTGTCGGGGGAAGCTGGCGCGATCGGCGTCAGGCGCTGAGGAACGCGAGCAGGTCGTGTCGGGTGACAACAGCGGCCGGTTTGCCATCGCTCGTCACGAGGAGCGCGTCGGTGCCCGCGAGAGCTTCGCGGGCCGCCGACACCGAATCCTGCATGCCGATGAGCGGAAGCGGCGGCGCCACGTAGGCCTCGAGCGCGTCGGTCATCTGGGCCCGGCCGCTGAACACGGCGTCGATGAGCGTGCGCTCGTCGATCGACCCGACGACCTCACCCATCACGACGGGCGGCTCGGCGGTGAGCACCGGCATCTGGGAGATGTCGAACTTGCGCATCTTGTCGATCGTGTGGCGCACGGTGTCGCTCGGGTGCACGTGCACGAGTCCGGCGAGGTCCGGGGCCTTGGTGCCGACCATGTCCGCCACGGTGCGGTCGCCGTCGGCGGGCAGGAAGCCGTAGGAGCGCATCCACGTGTCGCTGAACACCTTGCCGAGGTAGCCGCGGCCGCCGTCCGGAAGCAGGATCACCATGACATCGTCCGGGCCGAGCGTGCGTGCGGCCTTCAGTCCGGAGGCGACGGCCAGGCCACTCGATCCGCCCACGAGCAGACCCTCCTCGCGGGCGAGCCGACGGGTGTACTCAAACGACTCGGCGTCGGAGGAGGCGATGATCTCGTCGACGACGGTGCCGTCGTAGGCGCTCGGCCAGAAGTCCTCGCCGACGCCCTCCACGAGGTAGGGGCGACCGGTGCCGCCCGAGTACACGGAGCCTTCCGGGTCGGCGCCGATGATGCGCACCCGGCCGCCGGAGACCTCTTTGAGGTACTTGCCGACACCGCTGATCGTGCCGCCCGTGCCGACACCCGCGACGAAGTGCGTGATCTCGCCCTCGGTGTCGCGCCAGATCTCCGGACCGGTCGTCTCGTAGTGGCTGAGGGGCCCGTTCGGGTTGGAGTACTGGTCGGGCTTGAAGGCACCGGGAATGTCGCGGGCGAGCCGATCGCTCACGCTGTAGTACGACTCGGGGCTTTCCGGAGCGACGGAGGTCGGGGTCACCACGATCTCGGCGCCGTAGGCGAGCAGCACGTTGCGCTTGTCTTCGCCGACCTTGTCGGGCAGCACGAAGATGCACCGGTAGCCGCGCTGCTGGGCGACGAGGGCGAGGCCGATGCCCGTGTTGCCGCTCGTCGGTTCGACGATCGTGCCGCCCGGCTTGAGCAGCCCGCGCGCTTCGGCGTCGTCGATGATGCGCGTGGCGATGCGGTCCTTGGAGGAACCGCCGGGGTTCAGATACTCGACCTTGACGAGCACGGTCGCGGAGATCCCCTCGGTGACCCGGTTGAGGCGCACGAGGGGGGTGTTGCCGACGAGGTCGGTCACGGTGCGGGCGTACTTCATGGTGTGTCGAATCTACCAGCGGCCTCCTGAATGATGACGGGAGGGGTGCGAGAGCCGGCGCGAACGCTCTCGTGGGCCACGACCGCGAACGCACCCTTCACACGAGGTTCGGAGCCTTGAGAGCTAGGGCTGCGCCAGAATGTGAGCACCGTGTCCGCCGCGAGAACAGGCCAGCCGATGACCCGCCCGTCCGACCAGCCCACGATCAAACAGCAGCGCGAGCAGAACCGCGCCGCCAAGGTCGCCGCCCTCAAACAGAAGCAGGCCGCTGCGAAGCGCAATCGCGCGATCGGGATCGGGGCCGCGATCGTGGCGGGAGTCGTCGCTCTCGCCCTCATCGTGACGTTCGCGATCGTCATTCCGGCGCTCACTCCCCGTGCTGCCCCGGACCCGGTCGCCTCTGGGGATCCGTCGGCGATCGAGATCGACGGACTCCAGACGTTCGACAACCTGGAAAGCACGCACGTCGAAGGCCCGGTCGAGTATGCGATGACGCCGCCCGCGGGCGGCGAGCACGCCGCCGCGTGGCTGAACTGCGGGGTGTACAGCGAGCCGCAGGCGAACGAGAACGCGGTGCACGCCCTCGAGCACGGCGCCGTGTGGGTCACCTATGACCCGGAGCGCGTGGATGCGGACGGCGTCGCGACCCTGCGCGCGGCACTGCCGAGCAGCTACATCATCCTGTCGCCGTATCCGGGCATCGGGGCGCCCGTCGTCGCATCCGCGTGGGGCGCGCAAGTGGCGCTCGACGGAGTCGATGACCCGCGGCTCGAGCTGTTCCTGCAGCGCTACTGGCAGTCGCCGTCCTCACCGGAACCGGGCGCGCCGTGCACCGGGGCGCTCGACGGGCCGGGTCGGGTTGCCTGACGCGACGACTCAGGCCGGCGCGGAGGCGACGGCGCCCGAGGCGCCCTTCAGCCGGGGGCGGCTCATCGCCGCGTTCGTCGTGGTCGCCGTGGTGCTCGCCCTCTCCGCGTTCGCGATCGGGCGGTTCGCGGCTCCCGTTCCGCGCATCCCGTCGACGACGAGCGCCGAGGCGGGGTTCGCTCGGGACATGCAGTTGCACCACCAGCAGGCCGTGGAGTTGTCGATGCTTGTTCGCGAGCTGACCGACGATGCGGACGTGCGTCTCATCGCCTACGACATCGCCCTCACTCAAGCCCAGCAGGCCGGGCAGATGTATGGCTGGCTGTCATCGTGGGAGCTGCCGCAGCGCGGCGAGCCGACGATGACGTGGATGACGCGCCCGGCGCTCGACGGCTCGATCCACGACATGGCGTCGATGGGTGACGGCTCGTCGTTGAAGCCGGGCGACCCGATGCCCGGCATGGCGACCTTCGAGGAGGTGCAGCGATTGACGGCGTCCACCGGGGTGGCGGCCGAGCGGCTCTATCTCGAACTCATGATCGACCACCATCGCGGCGGCATCGAGATGGCCGAGGCTGTGCTGGAACGCACCGAGAACCCCGCCGTGATCGCGCTTGCCTCGAGCATCGTCGCCGGCCAGACCGCCGAGCTCGACGTGCTCGAGCGTCTGCTCGCGGCTCGCACCTCCTGACTCCCCCCGCCTTCTGCCCAAATGCAGGAGTCCGCTGCCCAAATGCAGGAGCGCCCACCGATCATCCCGCCCGCATCCCGGGAATCCCGCGCATCGGCGCCTTCCGTCTCCTGCATTTGGGCAGGGCGCTCCTGCATTTGGGCAGAAGGCCGGGCGGATTCGAGCGGCGGTCTCAGGAGATGAAGTCGTCGCTGCCGGACGTCAGGCCCGCGGAGCTGAGCGCCGCGTTCGCCTGCGACTGGCGCAAGTCGATCGCCATGCCCACATCCCGCGCGAGACGCGGCCGCGTGCGCACGAGAGCATCGAGAACCGCGAGCGGCACGAAGAGCACCGCCAGGTCGGTCGTCGCGGTGCCGCGCGCCGCCACACCCTGCCGGGTGAGCGCAGTCAGCCCGAGCACGTCACCCGGGTTCAGGGCGCCGAACGGCACCTCTTCGCCCGAGCGGGCCGTGATGGAGAGCACCGCGACTCCGCTCAGCAGGTAGCGCATGCCGTTGGGCACGTCCCCGGCATGCTGCACGGTCTCCCCCGCGCCGTAGCGTTCGAGGCTCACCTGACCGGCGATCGCTTCGATGTCGTCGGGTGTGAGGTACAGGGCGGATGCGAAGCGCTGCAGCGCCGCGACGACGTTCTCGCGCGTGTTGAAGGTGTCCGTGAGGTCGCCGTCGAGATGCAGGTTGGCCCGCCGTGCGGCGTACCAGAGCCGGGTGCGGAACGCTTTGGTCGTCGAGTAGTTGTCGGCGGGGCTGCGGATCGGGATGTCGACCTCGTACTTCGCCTTCTCGATCGGTCGAACGGAAGCCGGCTCGCCGGGGATCGCGGCGGGCAGGTCGGCGGCGACGCGCGTGCACACGTCGATGACGTCTTGCGGGGCGTCATCGGTGGCGAACTTCACGGTCACCGACGCCTCGAACGGCGAATCGGCCCGGCTCAGGTTGACGAAGGTGCTGTCGGCGAGCGACGCGTTCGGCAGGATGTGCACACCGCCGGGGGTGCGCACGTGCACGGCGCGCCAGTTGACTTCGACGATGCGACCGCGCAGCCCGTCGACCTCGATCCAGTCACCGAGCTGGAACGGCTGCTCGAACAGCAGTAGCAGTCCCGAGACGACCGAGCCGACCGCGTTCTGCAGCGAGAGTCCGATGACGATCGACCCGATGCCGAGGGCCGCGAACAGTCCGCCGACGTCGGCATTCCAGACGATCGAGAACAGCACGGCGACGCACACCACGATGAGCAGCACGCGCACGATGTCGACTAAGATCGAGGGCACCTTGCTGCGCCACGTGCCCTGCTTCGCGGTGACGAACAGCACGAAGTTCAGGCCGTTGAGCAGCACGAGGATGATGAGGAAACCGAAAACCGTCGCCGTCACCTGGGTCCAGGTGAGGTCGATGTCGGCGTAGGTCGCCTGGTTGAGCAGCAGGAGCAGCGCACCGACCGGAGCGACGTAGTTGCGCAGCAGGAGGATGATGCGCGCGCCGCGGCTGCCGCGCCGCTCGAGGAAGCCGTGCACCTCGGTGAGCACGAGCAGCACGATCGGCAGCCCGATGATGACGCCGAATGCCGGCCAGAACCAGGGTTCCTTCCAGATCTCGAGCATGTCAGTCCGCGAGGTCGCCCGGGTCGACGCGCCAGACCCGCTGCGGTCCGGAGGCGGTGGCGACCGATCCCCAGTCGCGCACATGGAGCGTGTCGGGCATCCGGTCCACGACCGATTGGGTGAGGAAAATGCCGCTCACCCCGTCGGTGGCCTGCACCTGGAACGCGAGAGTGACCGCGTCGCCCCACAGGTCGTAGACGACGTGCGATTGGCCGATGAGGCCGCTCGTGACGGTGCCGGTGTCGAGCCCGGCCCGCAGTTCAAGGGAGGCCCCGTACTTGGCTCCGATCCGGTTGAGGATGCGGTGGATCTCGACGGCGAAGTCGACCATGCGGCGCGCGTTGTCGACGCGTGGCACGGTCAGTCCGCAACTGGCGAGGTAGCCGGACCGCGTAGTGCGCACCCGCTCGACGCCGAGGCGGTCGGCCGCTTCGTCGAAGGCGCGGATGATCTCGTTGAGGTGCTCGAGGGCTGCCTCGGAGCTCTTGCCCCGGCTGAACGCTTCGAAGCCGACGATGTCGGCGAACATGACGGTGACCTCGTGGTGGTCGAACGCGATCGTGCGCTGACCTTCGCGGTACTTGCGCGCGAGCGGCTCGGGCATGAGCGAGAGCAGCAGTCGTTCGTTCTCGGCCTGCTGCTGCGCGAGCAGTTCCTCTTTGACCTGCAGGCTCCGGCTCATGTCGTTGAACGCGGAGGCGACATCGGCGAGCTCGTCGCTCGTGCCCGCATCGACCTGCACGCCGGTCTCTCCTGCGGCAATGCGCCGCGCCGCGTCGCGCAGGCGGCGCAGGGGCCGCACGATGGCGCCCGCGATCACGAGCGACAACAGGGAGACGACGAGCACGATGATCGCGGAGGACAGCACGAGGTTGCGCGTGAAATCGTCGACCGGTTCGAACGCTTCGGCGCTGTCGATCTCGGCGACGATCACCCAGTCGAGCCCGCGGATGTCGAGGGGCGCGTACGCGGCGATCGTCTCGCCGCCGAGGTAGCCGCTTGCGAGAGTCGTGCCCGCGTTGCCCGCCGCAGCGGATGCGACGGCGTCGGTGCGCACAGGCTGCAGTAGCAGAGTGCTTCCCGTCTCGACCGCTTGCCGCACGACGCTCGGCGGGGTGCCCGCGGCGATCGCCTCGGCCTCGAAGCGTTCCGGGTCTTCGGCGAGGTCGCGGGACGTGGACCGCATGAGCTTGTCGTCGGAACCGACGATGTAGGTCTCGCCGGTGCGTCCGAGACCGCTCGCGCTCCAGTCGCCGCCGCCGGACATGACGTCGTCGATGCGCGAGATCGGCATCTCGATCGCCAACGCGCCGATGATGGCGCCGTCGATGACGACGGGGGCCACGGCCCACGCGGCCGGCGTCTCGAGCGAAGGCGGATAGGGAGCGAAGTCGGTGAACACCACCGAGTCGGCGACGTTGCTGCGCAGCACCTCGGTGTAGGCCTCGGCGAGGTTGGTGCGCGCGAGCGGACCGATGTCGAGGTTCGCCCCGAGGTCGATGCCTTTGAATGCGGTGTAGACGATGTTGCCCTCGGTGTCGATGAGCAGCACATCCTCGAGCTGGTACAGCTGCGCCATGCGGCGGAAGAAGTCGTGATACTGCGTGTGCACGGCCGACCACGAACTGCCGTCCCCCGCGTCATCGACGGCGACCGCGTCGGCGAAGTCCTCGAACGGGGCGGTGTAGTAGTACGCGAGGTAGGACTGTGCGGCGCCGGTGGGAACGAAGGTGGCCGGGTCGACGTCATCGCCGGTCGCTTCGGCGAGGCGCGGCGCGAAGCTGTCGGTGAAGAACGCGCTCAGTTCGTCCTGCTGCTCGGGGGTGAGCTCCGCGCTCTCGTCGAGTTCGCGGAACGCGTCCGTGAACGCGACGGTCGCCTCTGCCGCGCTCTGACCGCGAACCGCCACCTGGAGTGAGTTCTCGATGTTGGTGAACAGCGCGGTGATCTCCCGCGCACGCGAGTCGCGCACTTCGATGAGGCGGTCGAACGCGGCCTCCTGCAGCGAGGTGCGCCCGTTGACGTAACCGATCAGTCCGACGACGACGCTCGAGGCGACGCTCACCAGCAGCAGCATGATGAGCAGGATCGACCGGATGCTCAAGCCGGTCTTCGCCCGAGTCGACGGCAGCACGATCGTCCCTTCGGCGGGCGGCGGGGTCGGGCCGGCGTGGGACATGCGGAATGCTCCTCGGACGCGATGCGGTGAGGATTTCACCTTAGCGACGGAAGGCCGACCGGTATATGGCACAGGGCGGGCCGGACCGTGAGGTCCGACCCGCCCTGTCGCTCGAGTGCTGCGCTCAGCCCTTCGTCGAACCGGCGAGCAGACCCCGCACGAAGTACCGCTGCAGTCCGAAGAAGACGATGAGCGGAACGATGAGCGAGATGAACGCCGCCGCGGGCAGCCGCTCCTGGTTGCGCCCGAAGTTTCCGACCAGTTCGGCGAGGCGCTGCGTGAGCGGCGCGACGTCGACGGTGCCTCCGGAGAACACGAGCGCGACGAGCAGGTCGTTCCAGACCCAGAGGAACTGGAAGATCGCGATGCTCGCGATCGCGGGAGTGGCCAGCGGGATGATGATGCGGAAGAACACCTGGGTGCCGCTTGCCCCATCCACCTTCGCCGCCTCGATGATGTCGGCGGGGATCTCGGCGATGAAGTTGTGCAGCAGGAAGATGCACAACGGCAAGCCGAAGATGGTGTGCGCGATCCACACCGCCGGGAAGGTGCCCGAGATCCCGAGCACCTGCGAGAAGATCTGCAGGAGCGGGATAAGCGCCATCTGGAGCGGCACGATCTGCAGCGCGAAGATGAGCACGAAGATCGTGTTGCTGCCCGGGAACTTGATCCACGCGAACGCGTACGCCGCCATGAGGGCGATCGCGATCGGGAAGACCGTCGACGGGATCGCGACGACGAGCGAGTTGATGAAGTACGACCCGAGATTCGCCGACGACGCCCCCGACGTGAACAGCACGTCGGCGTAGTTGTCGAGCGTGAACGACGGGTTGATGAAGAACGTCCACCACCCCGTGCTCTGGATGTCTTCGGCGGGACGGAACGACGAGATGAACAGTCCCAGCGTCGGGATCGTCCAGATCGTCGCGATGATGATCGCGGCCGCGGTCGCCCACGGCGACGTGAGACGCTGCTTGACCCGCGCGGCCTTCGACCGCGGGATGCCCTTCTGGCCGGGCGGCTGGTCGAGCTCGGCGACGGCTTCGGCGTTGGCGTAGCTCATCGGATCTCCCTCTGCTTGCGCAGCACGCGCACGTTGTAGATGACGATCGGCAGCACCATGATGAACAGCACGAGTGCGAGGGCGGCGCCCTGTCCGAACTCGCCCCGGTTGAAGGCCTGCGTGTACATCTCGTTGGCGATGACGCTCGTGTCGAAGTTGCCGCCGGTCATCGTGCGCACGATGTCGAAGACCTTGAGGGTCGCGATCGAGATCGTCGTGACGACGACCACGAGCGTGCTGCGGATGCCGGGCACGGTGACGTTGACGAACTGCTGCCACGCGTTGGCACCGTCGAGGCGCGCAGCCTCGATGATCTCCGTCGGCACGCCCTTGATGGCCGCCGACAGCAGCACCATGGCAAAACCGGTCTGGATCCAGATCATCACGATGATGAGGAAGAACGTGTTCCACGGCGAGTTGATGAGGAACTGCTGAGGGGTACCGCCGAACCAGACGATGATCTGGTTGAGGATGCCGATCTGCTCGAATCCTTCCGCACGGTACTCGTAGACGAAGCGCCAGATGACGCCCGCGCCGACGAAGGAGATCGCGACGGGCAGGAACACGATCGACTTGAGCACCTTCTCGCCCTTCGACTTGTCGATGAAGACGGCGTAGGCCAGTCCGATCGCGGTCGAGAGGGTGGGCACGAGAAGCACCCAGATGACAGTGTTCAGCAGCGTCGTGAGGATCTGCGGTTGCGTGAACATCCACACGAAGTTGTCGATGCCGATGAACTCGCCGGTGCGGTTGGTGAAGGCGAGGTAGGCGGTGCGGATCGCGGGGTAGATGAGTCCGACGGCGAGCAGGATGATCGCGGGTGAGACGAACGCGATGAGCTGCAGAACGTCGCGGCCCCGCTTCGGGGCCTTGTCGACGAGGAAGAGAACGAGGCCGACGACGGCCGCGAATGCCGCCAGACCGATGATGAGAATGCCGAACTTCTCCCAGAGACCTCCCCAGAAGTCTCCGCGGGCCGCCATGGGCAGGACGTTCGGGCTGTGCACTATCCACACTGACATGTGCATCCCTTCGATGGGTTGAGTGTGAGGCTATCGATGGGCTGGCCCACCGAGCAAGGTGCTCGATGGGCCAGCCACGTGTCGATCAGCGGACCGATTACGGCCAGGTGCTGTCGATGAACGTCAGCACGTCATCCGTGCTGCGGGTTCCGACCACCCAGTCGACCATTCCGGTCCAGAAGGAGCTCGTGCCCACCGCGGCCGGCATGAGGTCCGACGCGTCGAAGCGGAACACGGTGTCCTCGCCCTGCAGGATCTCGATCGACGCCTTGCCGAGCTCGGAGCCGGCGAGGTTCGGGTCGAGGCCCTTGTTGGCCGAGATCACGCCGCCGAGGGCGACGCGGTTGTTGGCCCAGGTGTCGCTGGACAGGTAGGTCTGAACCGCGGTCACCGCGTCCGACTCGGTGAAGGCCGCGACGAACTCGCCACCACCGGTGACCGAGTCACCCGCCTCCGGGTCGACCTTCGGGGTGATGAAGGCCCAGACGTCGCCGTCCGGAGCCACGACGGTGCCCTCCGGCCACTGGGCCTCGTAGAACGAAGCCTGGTGGTGGAGCGAGCAGTTGCCGTCGAGGATGGGCAGGCCACCGTCGTTGAAGGTGGTCGAGACGATCGACTCGACTCCACCGAAGCCACCGTTGACGTAGTCCGGGTTCAACAGGATCTCGCCGACGCGGTCGAACGCCTCGCGAATCTCGGGCGAGTCGAACTTGAGGTCACCCGCGACCCAGGCGTCGTACGCCTCGGGGCCGGCGCCGCGAAGCACGAGGTCCTCGATCCAGTCGGTGCCCGGCCAGCCGGTCGCGTCGCCGGAGCCGAAGCCGACGCACCAGGGGCGGTAGGTGGCCGAGTCATTGGCCGCCATCTCCTCGGTCAGCGCCATGAGGTCGTCCCACGTCTCGGGAACCTCGTAGCCCTTGTCGGCGAACTCGCTCGGCGAGTACCAGACCCAGCCCTTGACGCTCGCCATGAGCGGCGCGGCGTAGAAGGTGCCGTCGATCGTGCCGTAGCCCTTCCAGGACTCCGACCAGAACTCGTCGACGTTGTCTTCGACGGACTTGGCCGCGGGCACGACGTAGCCGTCGGCCACGAGGCGCTGGAGCAGACCCGGCTGGGGGATGATCATGATGTCGGGGGCGTCACCGGCGGCGGCGCGCACGTTGATCTGCGTCTCCGCCTCCTGCGTGCCGACGTAGTCGATGGTGATCCCGGTGCAGGCCTCGAAGTCGGCCCAGCTCTCGACGATCTGGTCAGCCTCGACGTCGATGATGGTCGCGTAGATCTCGACCGTCTCGCCCTCGAACGTGCCGTACTTCTCGTAGTCGGCACAGTCGGTGTCTCCGGCGTTGTTTCCGCCGCCCGAGCTGGTGCAGCCCGTGAGCACAAGTGCGAGTGACGCTGCTGCTGCGGCCGCCGGCACAAACCAGCGGCGGTGCAAGGTAGAACGCATTGCTCCTCCTCGTTGAGGTGGCGCCGAAGCGGGTTCGCCCCGACGTGTGGAACTCGTTTCCCCGATCGGGAACCGGTTCCACAACACAAGGTAAGGCACGTCCGAAAAGGATGCAAGCGCTGATCAGGAATTGATACGAAGACGTTCCCCGCGCTGATGCCGCGGTAACCGATTCCGCCTATTTGCTGGGCAGAAGCCTCGGTGGGAGCGCTTGCAGTGTTGTGGAACCGGTTCCATACTGACTAGTCTGACTGCATCCGCTCACCGACGAGGAGGAGGCTTCATGAGTGCGCTCGCCGATGTCGCCCGCCTCGCGGACGTCTCCAAGGCCACCGCATCGCGCGCGCTGAGCGGGCGCGGCTACGTCTCGCCCGAGACGCGCGAGCGCGTGGTCGCCGCGGCGGCGGAGCTCGGCTACGTCGTCTCCACCAACGCGGCCAGCCTCGTCACCGGCCAGACCCGCAACGTCGGCGTCGTCATCCCGCACCTCAATCGCTGGTACTTCGGCGACGTGCTCGAGGGCATCGAATCGGCCCTCATCGCCGCCGGCTACGACCTGACCCTCTATCGCTTGAGCGCCGACTCCGACGAACGGCGGCGGGTCTTCGAGTACTTCCTCGTGCGCAAACGCGTCGACGCGGTCATCGCGGTCGGCATCGAGCTGACGCAGCACGAGGTGTCGCTGCTGGATGCCCTCGGCAAACCGGTGGTCGGCATCGGCGGTCCCATCCAGGGAATCGCGACGCTGTCGATCGATGACGTCGCCGCCGCCGCGCTCGTCACCGACCACCTCATCAGCCTGGGACACAGCCGCATCATGCACTTCGGCGGCGACCAGACCGACGAGATGGACTTCCGCGTGCACTCCCAACGGCTCGCCGGCTTCCGCCTCGCGATGGATGCGGCCGGCCTGGACCACACCGACGCTTTCCGTGCGACGACGCTCTCGGTGCCGGGCGGATATGCGATCGGGCTGACGGTGCTCGCCGACCCGCGCACGAGACCGACGGCCGTCTTCGCAGGAAGCGACGAGGTGGCGATCGGCACGATCGTCGCGGCGCGCCAACTCGGCATCCAGGTTCCCAATCAACTGTCGGTCGTGGGAATCGACGGTCACGAACTCGCCGAGATGTTCGCCCTCACGACGCTCGCCCAGGATCCGGCCGAGCAGGGCGCCACGGCGGTTCGCCGAGTCATGTCGGGGATCGAGGGCACACCGGTGGATCGCGTGTGGACGCCGTTCCCTGTGCGGCTCGAGGTGCGCGGGAGCACGCGCGCTCCCGCGTGAGGTGCCCAGGGTGCTCGCCGTGAGCGTGCTCCTCCCCGCGCTCGTGCTGCTCGCCGGTGGTCTCATCGCCGCGCACCACGAACGATCAGTCGACCTCGCCCTCGACGTGTTCAGCACAGGCATGTGGATCGGCCACGCGGTGCCGTGGACCGCCGCGCTCGGCGTCGGCGTGCTCCTCGGCGCCGTCCTCGGCAGCCGGCCCGACGGCACTCTCGCGGCGCGCTGACGCCGGGTGAGGCTAGAGCGCGTGCCGGCCGGGGCCGGTCGCGGGTGTGCGTCGGCGCAGCATCGCAATGCCACCCACGAGCGCGCCCGCCTGCAACGCCGCGATCCCGGCCAGCGCGATGAACGGCAGCGGCGCGCCCGTGCTCGCGAGGGTGCGCTCGTCGACACCACCGGCCTCGCCCTGGTAGGTGTCCGGAAGGGTGGGCAAGTCGCAGATCGGCAACGTCACGGGGGCGGTCGCGACGACCGACCCTGCAGGGGACCGCACCCAGATCGTGTAGGTGCCACCGTTGGGCAGATCGGGGAAGACGGTGGAGTTCGAGGACTGCGTCACGCGCCGGTTGGCGACGCCCGGAACGGGGGCGCCGCCCGCGGTGACGCCCGTCGTATAGGTGCCACTGCCGAGACCCGACACCACGACACCGACATCGGTCGCACCGAGCAGATCGCACGTCGCCGGCTGCACGAGGATGGTCGGAGACCCGGCCGCCGGAAGCGCATCGACGACCACCGAATCGGGCGTCGCCGACGCATCCGGGTCGCACGCCGCGACCGTCACGGGACGCACCGCCTGGAACTGCGGCGCGGCGACATCGGTGACGACGAGTACGTGATCGCCGGAGGGGACTGTGGCGAACGAGTCGAGCACGCGGGAGTCGGCAACCCAGTCCGCGAGTGAGAACGACGCGTTGCCCGCAGCATCCGTCACCGTGATCGAGTAGGCACGTCCGGGCACCAGGTCGACGAGGGAGAGCGTCGCCGTGCACTCGCCGAGGATGAGCACGGGCATCGGCTGCACGGGCTCGGGAAGCGGCGGCTCCTCGGCCGCCGCGGCGATCGGAGCCGCAGCGAGGGCCAGCCCCACGGCGAGAGCGGAGATCCAAGCCAGCCGGCCGCCGCGCGGCCGCCGCGCCACAGAGCCCTGGGGGTGGACTCTCACGGGCGCGGCGGCCCGCACCGGGCCACGATCCGTCTGCATTCGGGTATGCACACTCTCATCGGGGTGAGCACGCCCACTTGCGCACGCTAGCCAGAGGGTAAGGCTGTCTAGATTGCCGAAGAGTGGGGGATGCTCGTCGGGTAGTGGCGCGCCCTGGGGGAAGGGCGGCCAGTCCCCCATTATGCCGACATGGCCGCATCCCCTGCAAGACGAAACGCGACAGAAAATCACCCCCGTTCGGGGCCATTTCCGTGCGGATCGTCCGTTAACCGCGATACGGCGCCATCCCCGAAGGGATGACGCCGTACAGCGTGAATCGCGCCCGAGACGGGCGAGCGACTACTTGAGGGTGACGGTCGCGCCGGCCTCTTCGAGAAGGGCCTTCGCCTTGTCCGCGGTCTCCTTGTTGGCGCCCTCGAGCACGGTGCTCGGCGCGCCATCGACGAGGGCCTTGGCCTCACCGAGACCGAGGTTCGTGAGGGTGCGCACCTCCTTGATGACCTGGATCTTCTTGTCACCGGCGCTCTCGAGAACGACGTCGAACGAGTCCTTCTCCTCGACCTCTTCGGCCGCGCCACCAGCGCCACCGGCGGCCGGGGCCGCAACGGCAACGGCCGCGGGAGCGGCAGCGGTGACCTCGAAGGTCTCCTCGAACTTCTTCACGAACTCGCTCAGCTCGATGAGCGTGAGCTCCTTGAACGCCTCGATCAGCTCGTCGCTGGTCAGCTTCGCCATGATTTTCTCCTTGTGTGCTTCCTGCTACCTGTCCGCGTTACGCCGCGGAGTCCTGCTTCTCACGCAGCGCGTCGACCGTGCGAACGGCCTTCGACAGCGGCGCGTTGAACAAGTACGCCGCACCGAACAGCGAGGCCTTGGCGGCACCGGCGAACTTCGCCAGCAGCACCTCCCGGGACTCGAGATCGGCGAGCTTCTTGACCTCGTCGGCCGAGAGCGGGTTTCCATCGAAATACCCGTTCTTGACGACCAGCAGAGGGTTTGCCTTGGCAAAGTCACGCAACTTCTTCGCGACGGTGACCGGGTCACCGTGCACGAAGGCGATCGCGGACGGGCCAACGAGGGAGCCGTCGAACGACGAGATTCCCGCGTTGCGCGCCGCGATCTTGGTCAGCGTGTTCTTCACCACGGCGTACGTCGCGTGCTCACGAAGGTCGTTGCGCAGGTTCTTGAGCTGGGCAACCGTGAGACCGCGGTACTCGGTGAGCAGAACGGCGTTCGAGCTGCGGAAGTGCTCCGTAAGCTCGGCGACCGATGCTTCCTTGTTCGCCATGGTGCTCCTTGGTGGATAGTGATGAACGTTGCCGTCGACCACCGGAACCTCATGAAAAAAGCTCCGGCCAGGTGCAGACGCACAGGGGCACGGAGCGAAATCGCCCGATCGGAATCGGGGTGGGTCTCTCAGGTCACCTGCGCGGGATTTGCATCGACGTGCGGACACGACGAACACCTGCGGTCTTGGGCTGCAACCAGGCTACGGGATGCCCGACCCATCCGCAAACCGCTGCCGCGCCCCGCCCCCCTGACTCGGCCCTCTCTACCCACATGCAGGAGCCTCCTGCCCAAATGCAGGAGCGGCCGCGCTGGGCGGGGCCGCGCTCTAAGACGAACCGCAGAATCAAGCCGGTCGGCCCCGCATCCGCGTCCAACCCTCCTGCATTGGGGCAGCACCATCCTGCATTTGGGCAGAGGGAGGGGTCAGGACGCGGGCAGCAGGATGCGGAAGACCGTCTCGCCCGGGCGGCTGCGCACCTCGGCGCGACCGCCGTGCGCCTCGACGACCGCACTGACAATGGCCAGTCCGAGCCCGGTGCTGCCGGTCGCTCGCGCACGCGACCCGTCGCCGCGCACGAATCGCTCGAAGATGCGCGGGGTCAGCGCCGGATCGATGCCCGGTCCGGTGTCGGCCACCTCGATGCACACCTCCGCGCTCTCGGCACGCAGCGCCGCCGTCACCACCGTGCCCGCGGGAGTGTGCACGCGCGCGTTGGCGAGCAGGTTCGCGACGACCTGATGCAGACGCGCCGGATCTCCGTCGATCACGACCGGCTCGTCCGGCAGGTCGATCCGCCACTCGTGATCCGGGCCGGCTGCGCGCGCGTCGCTCACCGCGTCGACGAGCAGCCGCGACAGATCCACGGGCGTGCCGTCGATGCTCGCGCCCTCATCGAGCCGGGCGAGCAGCAGCAGGTCCTCGACGAGCGCCGTCATGCGCACCGACTCGGATTCGACGCGGCCGATCGCGTGCGCCACATCCGGCGGCAGTTCAGCGGCCGAACGGCGCGTCAGTTCCGCGTAACCCCGAATGGAGGCCAGCGGGGTGCGCAGTTCGTGGCTGGCGTCGGCGACGAACGTGCGCACCTTGTTCTCGCTCGCCTGACGGGCCGCGAGCGCAGACGACACGTGGTCGAGCATGACATTGAACGCGGCACCGACCTGCCCGACCTCCGTGTGCGGATCCGCGTCCGCCTCGGGCACGCGCACCGCGAGGGCGACCTCGCCGCGGTCCAGCGGCAGTTCGGTGACCCGCCGCGCCGTGGCGGCGACCCGCTCGAGCGGTCGGAGGGCCAGGCGCACGACGAGCGCACCCGCGGTCGCCGCGGCCGCGACACCGAGTACGCCGATCCCGGCGATGAGGGCGGACAGCTGCCACACCGTCGCATTCACTTCGGCGAGGGGCAGCCCGACGAGCAGGGCATCATCCCCACGCTGCGGATTCTGGATGACGACGCGATACTCGCCGAGACCGCCGAGCTGCACGGTGCGGGGGGTGCCATCGACGGGCGTTCCGATGAGCCCGTCGAGTTGCCCCGCCTGAACGGGCTCGAAGCGTCCGTCATCCGTGATCACCGCGGCGCTGACGATCACCCCGCTGCTGACGAGCCCCGCGAGGGTGCCTTCGCGCTGGCCGGGGATGCCGAGCAGATCGGTGACCGGGGGTCGGCCGACCGGGCCTTCCTCGCCGGTCGGATCGTCGTCGATGGCACCGAGCGAGCGGTCCGTTGCGGCGATCAGCTGGGCGTCGAGGCGTCCCACGAGGAACCCGCGCAGCGCGAGAGTGCTGACCACGCCGATGACGATCGTCACCGCGGTCAGCAGCACGATGATGCCGATGACGAGGGTGCGTCGCAGCGTGAAGCGACCGGTCACGGCGTCGCCGGCTTGATGAGATACCCGAAGCCGCGCACGGTATGGATCATCGGCGGGCCGAGGGTGTCGATCTTCTTGCGCAGGTACGAGATGTAGAGCTCGACGACACTCGACCGGCCGCCGAAGTCGTAGCTCCACACCCGGTCGAGGATCTGGGCCTTGCTGAGCACGCGCCGCGGGTTGCGCATGAGGAAGCGCAGCAGCTCGAACTCGGTCGCCGTCAGTTCGATCGGGGTTCCCGCGCGTTCCACCTCGTAGCTCTCCTCGTCGAGGGTGAGGTCGCCGACGGTCAGCACGGAGTCGCCGCTTGTGGCGATCGTGATCGCGGATCGGCGGATGAGGCCACGCAGGCGCGCGACGAGCTCCTCCAGGCTGAACGGCTTGGTCACATAGTCGTCGCCGCCGATGGTGAGTCCGGCGACGCGGTCGTCGACCGAGTCCTTCGCCGTGAGGAAGAGGATCGGCGTCATGAGCCCGTCGGCGCGCAGCCGCGAGAGCACGCTCATGCCATCGATGTCGGGGAGCATGATGTCGAGCACGATGACGTCGGGCCGGAACTCGCGCACGGTGCTCAGTGCGTGCTGTCCGTCGGCGGCGGTGCGCACATCCCAGCCCTCATAGCGCAAGGCCATCGAGAGCAGGTCGGTCAGTGAGTCCTCGTCGTCGACGACGACCGCTCGGATGGGGCTGCCGTCGGCGCGCGTGATGCGCGGCTGAGCCGTGGGCGCGGAACCGTGCGGGGAGGACGTCATTCCTCCAGTATTCGCCGAAGTCTATGAACTCGCTGTGAGCGATGCCATGCCGAGCGGGACGGGCGGCATAGCCAACTCTCAGTCGCAGCATGGGCCACCCCTCAGCAGCGTCCCTAGCCTCGCCCCGTCACCCCCATTCAGAACCCCCAACCGAGACCTGGGAGAACCGTGTTCGGAACCTACCTTCTGCGCGAGCTCACGCATCGACGCAAGCAAACCCTCATCGTCGCGATCGGGATGGCACTGGCCATCGCCCTCGTGATCGTCGTCACCGCCATTTCCACCGGCGTCAAGAACGCGCAAAGCTCCGTGCTCGAATCGGTCTACGGCGTCGGCACCGACATCACCGTCACCCAGAGCCCTGCCCCGCTCGAGGAGGGCGAGCAGCCGGGACCGCGCTTCGAGTTCGGGGCGGATGCCGGTACGACCGCCGACGGCACGACGACGCTCAGCCAGTCCCAACTGACCACCGGCTTCGGCACCGCGACGTTCGATGCGGACACGCTCGACACCGTCACCGCCGTGGACGGCGTCGCGGCCGCGACCGGCACCCTGTCGCTGACGAGCCTCACCTTCTCGGGCGAGCTGCCTGAGATGCAGCTCTCCCCCGACGCCGAATCCGGGCAGCAGGCTCCCCCGCAGGGCGGCGCCGACGGGGCGGGCGGCAGCGCGTTCGGCGTCGACTCGTTCACCGTGGAGGGCATCGATCTGACCGGCGCCGCCGTCGGTCCGCTCACCGCCGTAACGCTCACCGAGGGGCGCACGTTCGACTCCGGCGACGCGGGTGGCACCGTGGTCATCCTCGACTCCGTCTACGCGACGACCGCCGAGCTGGGCGTCGGGGACACGATCGACATCGCCGGTGAGAGCTTCGAGGTGATCGGCATCGTCTCCTCCACCTCGTCGGATGCGGCGACCGCCGCCAACAGCTACATCCCGCTCGACACCGCGCAGACGCTCGCCGACCTGGAAGGCCAGCTGTCGTCGATCTACGTGCAGGCCAGTTCGTCGGACGCGATCCCGCAGGTGAAGGCCGACCTCGAGGAAGCCCTCCCCGAAACGACCGTGAGCACACAAGCCGACCTCGCTGCGAGTGTGTCCGGCTCGCTGGCCACGGCGAGCGACCTCATCTCCGGCCTCGGTCTGTGGCTGTCGATCCTCGTGCTCGCCGCGGCCGTTCTGCTCGCCGTGCTGTTCACCATCTCGGGCGTCACCCGCCGCACGCGCGAGTTCGGAACTCTCAAGGCGATCGGCTGGAGCAACGGCCGCGTCGTCCGCCAAGTCGCGGGAGAGTCCGTCGTGCAGGCGCTGCTCGGGGGCGCGCTCGGCGTCGTCATCGGGCTCGTCGGCATCCTCATCGTGAACCTCGTCGCCCCCACGGTGAGCGGTTCGGCATCGACGGCGACGGGGCCGGGAGGCGGATTCGCCCCGCCCTCGGGCGGCACCGGTGACGTGATCACTGGCGGGATGGGCACCCCGCCCGGTTTCGCCGAAGCCGCGAGCACGAGCGGCGGCACCGAGATTGCCCTCCAGGCACCGGTGACTCTCAGCATGATCCTGCTCGCCGTCGGACTTTCGGTGCTCGGCGGACTCGTCGCCGGTGCCCTGGGAGGCTGGCGCGCCGCCCGCTTGCGACCCGCCGAGGCCCTGCGCTCGGTCGCCTGACCCGACTCATCGATACGGAGAAACCCATGTACACCCTCACCGACGTCAGCAAGACCTACCGCGGTTCCGGCCGCAGCGTCACCGCGTTGCGAGATGTGACCCTCGAGATCCCGACGGGCCAGCTCGTGGCCATTCAGGGCCCCACCGGAGGAGGCAAGTCGACGCTGCTGCAACTGCTCGGCGCCTTGGAACGCCCCACCGCGGGCACGGTCGCCCTAGACGAGCACGACCTGTCGCGAATGCCCGACCGGAAGCTCGCCGCGGTCCGCGCACGCGAGATCGGCTTCGTGTTCCAGGGCTTCAACCTCATCCCGACCCTGACCGCTCAGGAGAACGTGGAACTGGCGCTGGCTCCGGCAGGGGTGCCCGCGACGGTCCGACGCGAGCGGGCCGCCGCCGCCCTCGCGTCGGTGGGCCTCGCCGACCGGGCGGGCCACCGACCCGGCGAGTTGTCCGGCGGACAGCAGCAGCGCGTCGCCATCGCTCGGGCCCTCGTCAAGGATCCCGACGTGCTGCTGGCCGACGAGCCGACGGGAAACCTCGACGAGGACACGCGCGACGAGATCATGGATCTTCTCGAAGGGCTGTGGCGCGACCGCGGCCTCACGGTGATCATCGTCACCCACGACAGCGCGGTCGCCCGACGGGCCGGGCGGCGGCTGCGGATCGCGCACGGTACGGTCACCGAGAAGAAGTAGCGCCCGACACCACGACGCCCCCGCGGTCTTCCGCGGGGGCGTCGTCGTCGAAACCTCCGGTCAGGCGGTACGGCGTCGAGCCGCGACGAGCGCGACCGTGCCGGCCATCGCCAGAAGCCCGCCCAGAGCGAGCGCGGCGATCGGCAGTTCCGCTCCGGTCGCCGCGAGCTGCGGCGTGGGCGGCGGTGTCGGGCCGGCGGCCAGCGGAATCGGCGACGAGATCTGGAGTTGGTTCGGGTTGTTGTAGTACGGGAGCACGCCGATGCTGACGGGATCGGCGAGAGCAAGGTCCGCACCGGCAGCGAAGGAGTTCAGGTAGTACTGCTCCTCTTGGTTGACGGCCATCACGATCCACATGACGCCCGCCGCGTCGAAGTCGACACCGAACGTCTCGCCGTCGCTCTCGTAGTAGTCCATGAGACCCGCCATGATCGTCGGCTCCGGGAAGGTTCCCGTGCCGAGGTCGAGGATGGTGAACCACGGCTCGTCGTCGACGTCGCCGAACACGTACGTGGTGCCGGTCGAGTCCGTCGCGAGGCCCGAGTACTCGACCTCGGCGATGTCGGGAAGGCTCGCGACAATCTCGACCACACCGGTCGCCGGGTTCACCTCAACGACGGCGTAGCCATCGGTGTCGCCCCCGAGGTCGGCGATCGTCAGGAGGGTGCAGTCCGCGAGAGTATCTGCCTCCCAGACGTCGAACACGGTGCCGTCAGCGATCGTCAGGGCGGTCGGTCCGGAGGTGATCGCACCGGTGACCACGTCGAAAGTCGCGACGACCGGGGTGTCGTCCGAATCCCCGCCGTCGATCTCGCCCACGGCGTAGCCGGTACCTCCGCAGACCTCCGTGCCGCTGGCGTACATCGCCGCGAGGGTGTCGGCGCCGAGCAGCGCGAGAGCGGCATCAGTCGTGGAGGTCGTCGCGAAGCCTCCGACGTCGGTGCCGACCGGGTTGTACGCCCACGTGTAGAGGGTGGTGCCCGCCGCGGTCGCGGCAGCGGGCACTGCTGCGAGTCCGAGGGCGGCGGAGCCCGCGATCAAGGCGAGCGTGACACGTCGATTAAGCAAGGTCGTCTCCGGGGTGCGGTCAGCGGAAGCGGCCCGAAAGTCGTTCGGGTTTGAACAGAATCTATCGACTTTCGGGCCGTTCCGCGACTGCCGCACGGTTGCGTCGGGCCCTGCCGTGCGGCCCCCAGACCTTACGGGCGCGACCTCCGTCGTGCCGCGGCGAGAATCAACGCCGACACTCCGAAGCCCGCGAGCGCGAGACCGGCCGCGACATACATCGAGATGTCGAGGCCCGTCCAGGCCAGGCCACCGCCCCCGCCACCCGATCCGCCTCCGCCCGGCGCCGTCACCGCGGTCGCCGTGTAGTACATCGTGCCCGAGCCGGTGAGCGTCACCGGCTGCCCGGCGACCTGCGCGGTGCCGACGCGCGCCGACACGGTCGCCAGCAGACCGTGGGTGCCGACGAGAGCCGGACCGGAGCCGGTGAACACGACCGATGCGCCTGGGGCGAGGGTGCCGGTGAAGCCGGACGGCGCGACCAGCGCTGCGGCGGAGATCGCATCCAGTCCATCGAGCGGGGCCGCGGCCGGCTGAACGTCACCCGTCAGACCGGTCACACCGTTGAGCGTGACCGGACCGTTGTTGGTCACCGTCACCGCCCACTCGACATCGGGACCGGCCGTCACGCTGACACCCGGAGCGCTCGGCGCGAGCTCGCCCTCGATGCGGGCCTCGACCGTCATGCGCGCCTCGGCGATGCTCGCGATCGGCACGAGCACCGGCACCGACGGGGTGACCACGGCGTTCCCACTCGGACCCGTGCCGATGAGGCTTGCGACGCCCGCGACCTGGCCGGCGTCGAGGTCTGCCTGGGTGAGCGCACGAGTGACGGTCGCCGTGACCGATTCGCCCGGCTGCAGGGTTCCTGCCGCGCCCGGCCAGCCGGTGAACGTGACCGAGGGGATGCCGGGCACCGTCGTCGTCACTCCCACCCCGGTGAGAGGCACGGTGCCGGTGTTGGTGACGACGATCGTGAAGTCGACCTCATCCCCGAGCTCCGGCGGTGCTCCGACACCGGAGTCATCGTCCGTGACCTGGAGGGTCGCCGCGGTCACCGGAATGGAGCTCACGACGGTCTGCGGCGATGCCACCGCACCGACCCTCTGGATGACGCTCAGCGGACCGGTCGTCACGGCAGGGAGCGTCGCCGTCCACGAGCCGCCTCCGCCGACCGTCGTCGTCGTCGTGCGACCGCCGTCATCGGTGATGACGATGGTAGCCCCGCCGATCCCCGTGCCGCGGATGGTGTACTCCCCCGCGCTGTTCGGTCCGGCGATGTCGATCACCGGCGGGGCAGGCGGTGCGCCGAGCGGCGTCGTGACCACGACGGAGGCGGTGACCGGCGTCGTGTCGGGCGCCTGACCGGTCGCCGTCGCAGTGTGCGGGGCGACGATCTCGAGCGCCTGCACATCCGCAGTCACGAGCGCATAGGTCGCCGTCGCGGTCGCGCGCTCACCCGGAGCGAGCACGCCCGGCGTTCCGGGCCACACATAGGTGAGTGAGGAGATGCCCGGAAGGGTCGAGCCGAGCGTCACGCCGGTGACTGTCGAACTGCCCGTGTTGTCGATGTCGAACGTGAACGTCACCAGCTCACCGACCTGCGGAGGCGTCGACAGTGCCGACACATCGGCCGACGGCGTGACCGTCAGTTCCGAGACGGCAAGGATGGGCGTGCTCGTCGTCGCGGGAGTCGCAGTGACCGGTCCGGCCGCGGGGTTGAGCGCCGACGCACCCACCGTGCTCGCGACGAGGCGCGCATCGATGTCGGACTGGGTGATCGGGTAGCTCGCCGTCGCCGTCACAGACTGGCCGGGCGCGAGCGCGCCGGCGGCACCGGGCCACGCGTAGGTGATCGTCAGACCCGACAGGCTCGACGTGGCTGCCACGCCCGTCAGGGCCGTGTCGCCCGTGTTGGTGAGCGTGAAGGTGAACGCCACCGGGTCACCCGGCTGCGGGGTTGCGGCCAGACCCGACGCATCCGCGGATGCGGTCACGGTGAGTGCGGACACCGGCAGCGGCACGATGAGCGGAGCCGAGGTGACCGCACCGACCGTCTGACGCACGGCGAGGGGTCCTTCGGTCGCCGCCGGGAGCACCGCGCTCCAGCCGCCCGCGATCACGGGAACGATCACGTCCACGCCGTTGTCGTCGGTGAGCGTCACCGTCGCACCGGTCTCCCCGGTGCCCGTCACCAACCATTGGCCGGACGGGTCGGGGCCGAGCACCGAGGTGACGGTCACGGGGGCCGGGGCGGGAGGCAGGGGCGCGGTCACGGCCGATGAGGCGACCGGTCCGAGGGCTTGAGTGGCCGACACCGGTCCCGTCGCGGACGACGGAACCGTCGCACTCCACGTGCCGTCCGGCTGCACGGTCGCCGTGACCGGCGACCCCGTGGCCGGCGTGACCGTGACCGTCGCGCCGGGCACACCCGTGCCGCTGACGGGCCAGCCCGAGGAACCGGGAGTAGCGACCGGGTTGATGGTCGGCGGGTTCAGCGACGGCAGAGTCGCGGGAACCGGATCGGACGTGGATGCTCCGATCGTCTGCGTCACGTCGACCGGGCCGGCGGTCGTGAGGGGCAGCGCCGCCGACCACGTACCATCCGGCTGGACCGTCGCGGTCACGTCGGTGCCGTCCTGATCGGTGATCGTGATCGTGGCTCCCGGCTCGCCTGTGCCGATGATGTCCCATCCGGTGGCATCCGGCCCGGTCACCGAGACGACGACCGGAACCGGAGTCGCCGCGGGCGGCGGTAGCGGGGCACTCGCGGGGCCGGACTGCACCGGCCCGAACGCCTGACGCGCCGTGACAGGGCCGGTCGCCGAAAGCGGCAGGGCCGCGCTCCACGTACCGTCAGGCTGCACGGTCGCCGTCACGGGCGAACCGGTGGCCGGCGTGAGGGTGACCGTCGCGCCGGGCACACCCGTGCCGGTGACATCCCACCCGCTCGCGTCGGGTGTTCCGATCGGGTCGATGCTGGGCGCGGCGAGCCCCGGCAGTGGCGCGGTCACCGGCGTCGAGACGAGCGGTCCCAGCGTCTGGATGGCCGAGATCGGTCCCGTCGCGGTGAGCGGTACGGCGGCGGTCCAGCTGCCGTCGGGTTGCACGAGGGCGGTGATCGGAGCCCCTGTCGCCGGAGTGATCGTGACCGTCGCGCCCGGTTCTCCCGTGCCGACGACATCCCAGCCGGTGGCATCCGGCCCGGTGACGGACGTGATGGCCGGCGGGTCGATGGCGAGATCAGTGGTGACCGTCGAGGCGGCGCTCGACACCGGACCGCCGGCAGGCGGCTGCCCCGAGCCGGTGATCGTCGCGGTGATGCTGCCGCTGCCCACATCCGCGCCCGTGATCGTGTATGTCGCGGTGCCGGTCACCGACTGGCCGGGCGCGAGCACGCCGGGGGAACCCGGCCAGGTGTAGCTGAACGGCCCGATCCCCGCGGGAGTCGCGGCGGCCGCGACGCTCGTCAGCGTCACATTGCCGGTGTTGGTCATGGTGACCGTGTAGGTGAGCGGATCCCCGGCCTGCGGTGGGGATGAGAGTCCCGACGTGCTGACGGAGGCGACTGTCGTGAGAGCCGGCACCCGCGCGAGCGTCGTGCTGAAGCTCTGCGACGATGCCGTCGCCTGCGTGCTCGACGCGGAGACGGAGCCGGCGACGACACCCGCGTCGACGTCAGCCTGGGTGAGCGCGTACGTCGCAGTGGCGGTGACCGACTGGCCGACCGCAAGCGTTCCCGCGGTACCCGGCCACGCATAGCTGAGTGCAGAGATGCCCGACAGTGTCGGATTGATGGCAACGCTCGACAGGCTCGACGTGCCCGTGTTCGCAACCGTGAACGAGTAGGTGAGCACGTCCCCGGCGCGCGGCGGCGAGGACAGTCCTGCGGTGCTGACGGCGGGGGTCACCGTCATCGAGGCCCCGCCCGGAAGAGTCGCGATCGTCGCGGGGGCCGAGAACCTCCGCGGCTGGTCGGCACTGTGCAGTTGAACGACGATGAGCGGCACGACCGCACTGGAATTGATGGCCAGGCTCCAGGTGCCGTTCGCCGCCACCGTGGCCGAGTTCGGGAAAGTGACCGTCGACCCAGCCGCGTTGCGGATCGTCACCACGTCGCCGGGGGTGCCGGTGCCTTGCACGGGCCAGCGCCCGGAACCGTCCGGGCCCGTCAGAGACGTCACGGTGGGGGTCACGGCCCAGGTGAGGGGGAAGGTGCTCACGGTGGAGAGTGCCCCACCGAAGGAAGTCCGCACGCTGACCGGCTCGACCGTGCCGGGCGGGAGGCTGAGAGTCAGCGTGCTCGTGCCGGTTCCGGAGTTCGTCTGCGAGACGGTCGCGGCGTTGGCATCCGTCACGGTGATGGTGTGGCCGCCCGGCACTCCCGCGATCTCGACCAGGTAACTCGAGCCGTTGATCCACGGTGGAGTGACGTTGGACGGGGTGCGAGGCAGCAGGACGATCGGCGGAGTGACGGCGGGCGAAGATTCGACGCCGTCATTCTGCTGGAAGCTGATGGGGAGCGTGATCGTCGAGGGGACGATCACGGGCAGCACGCCGCCGATCGGTGTAGCACCCGGGAAGGTGTAGGTCACGTTCGCTGCGTCCGTGAGCGTGACGGTTGCCCCGTTCACGACGTTGTAGACCTCGAAGCGCCAACCGAAGTCGAGGATCTCGGGCTGCCAGCCGGTGGTCCAGCTGGGAACGCTGAGCGCGGCGGGCGCCGCGCTCGCGCTCGCAGCAGGCACGAGCGCACCGGTCAGCGCCAGGGCAGCGACAGCAACGGCGGACAGCGCCGCCGACACGGCGGATCGGATTCGGGACATGACTGCACTCCTTCGGGTCGCATGCGACGCTAGGTAGCGCAGGCTCGGCTAGGCATGGCTGCCTAGGGAGCGGAGTATGACCCCCTTCGGGGGCAGAGCGAGCGTTCTTCACCCATCTGGGGGTCGTACGGGGCCGCCACGAGGGCGGGCGTGGCCGTCTAGTCTGCCGAGCGCACCGCGCTCGAACGGCGGCGAGACGTGACGAACGCAAGCACCCCCACCGCCGACAGGACGACTCCGGCGACGAGCGCGCCGAGGGTCACATCGCGGCCGGTCGCCGCGAGCTGAGTCCCGGGCGCCGGCGCTCCGGGCGCGGTGGCGTCGACGGCGAGCGGAATCGGCGGCTCGACGAGCAACCCGGATCCGGCGTCAGGGAACTGACCGTGATCGGTGCCGGGCGCGGCCGCGAGGTTTCCTGCGGCGAACGAAACCAGTCGGAACCCGTCCCGATCGACGACCGAACCGACCGCCCAGAGCACACCGCCGATGTCGAAGTCCATCGCCGCGAGCTCCCCGAGCGCATCGTCGTACAGCTCGACGAACCCGCCGAGTACGGTCGTGGTGCCGACCGTGGCCGTCTGCAGGTTCACTTCGACGACCGCCGGCGAGGGCGGCACGAACGTGCCCACGTAGGTCTTTCCGTCGGGTGCGGTCGCGATGCCGGTCACATAGAGGTCCCCGAGGAAGACGAGCGGCTCCGTGCCGCCCGTCATCGGGTCGACTCTGAGCACGTACAGGCCCGTCTCGCGCTCCTCATCCACTCCCGTCACCTGGGCGACCGTCAGCACGGTGCAGTCGGGCAGCGTGTCGGCGTCGACGGTGCCCTCCACGACCCCGCCGGGGATGCTCAGGGCGACGGGTGCGCCCGTGATCGCTCCCGTGAGCGGGTCGAACATGAGCACGGCCGGCTCATCGTCCACCACGCCGAACGCCACACCGGCGCCGCCGCAGACCTCGACCCCGTTCGGAGCGCGCATCGGCTCGATCGACATGGTTCCGAGCGAGGTAAGGCTCGCATCGCTCGGGGACACCGAGACGAACCCGCCGATGTCCGGATCACCCGAAACGTAGCCCCACGAGAACAGGTCACCGTCGGCCGCGAGAGCGGAGGTGGGGGCGAGGGCGAACCCCAGGGCGGCGAGAGCGGCCCCGGCGGCGGCCCCGATTCGGGTGCGGACCACAGCAGACTCCTGGATCGGGAGAGGGGAGGTGTCGAGCAGAGCGTTCGACAGGACTTTACCGGGCAACGATCTTCCCCGCGGCCGCGCGCGCCCGGATACCCGGCCGTTTCAGAGGGTCGCGGCGCGCGGATCCCAATCAGCGGGCAGCGGCGGCTGCACCACGACGGTGCTCGTCAGGTCGACGAACGCCCCCGACTCGGCGGCCTCCGTGATCGACACCATGATGTCGAGCACGTGGAAGGCCAACTCGCCCGATGCTCGCTCCGGCACCCCGGCGCGGATCGCACGCGCGAGATCCACGACGCCCGTTCCTCGCTCGGCGACCTTGACCGTCTCGATCCGCTCGGGCTCGTCGCCCTCACCCCACAGCAACAGTTCGCCCTCGAACATGTTGGGGTCGGGGAAGACGAGCGTGCCCTCGGTGCCCGCGATCTCCACGAACCCGGCCCGCGACAGGTGCGACTGGAAGCTGAACACCGATTGGGCGGAGGCCCCGCTCTCGAACTGCAGGAGCGCGCTCACGTGAGTGGGCACCTCGACGGGGAACTCCTCGCCCGCCCGCGGACCCGAACCGATGACACGCACGGTACGCGCCGTCGAGACGGCGGCGGCCACCCGACGCACGGGACCGAGGTTCTGCACGAGGGTCGTCAGGTAGTAGGGCCCCATGTCGAAGAGCGGCCCGCCGCCCTTCGCGTAGAGGAAGTCGGGGTTCGGATGCCACGACTCCGGGCCCGAGACCTGGAAGAGGGTGAGCGCGGTGAGCGGCTCGCCGATCCTGCCCTCCTCGATGAGGCGGCGACCGGCCTGCAGGCCCGCGCCGAGGAAAGTGTCGGGTGCCGTCGCGACACGCAAACCGAGGCGGTGCGCCTCCGCGAGCAGTGCGGCGCCGCTTTCGCGGTCGAGGGCGATCGGCTTCTCGGTCCACACGTTCTTGCCCGCGGCGAGTGCCTGCAAGGCCACCTCGACGTGCGCGGCGGGGATGGTCAGGTTGACGACGATCTCGATGCCCGGGTGGGCGAGCAACTCCTCGGTGCTGCCGTAGCCGGGAACGCCGTACTGTTCGGCGCGAGCCCGAGCGCGCTCCAGGTCGATGTCCGCGATGAACAGCACCCGCACATCCGGGAACGTCGTGAGGTTGTCGAGGTACTGCGTGCTGATGACTCCCGCGCCGATGATGCCGACGCCGACCGGTCCGGTGGTCACAGGGTCTCCCCGTTCGCGGTGAGGAAGGCCACCGACTGCTCGATTCCGTCGAACACGTCGCCCGCGTAGTCGTCGAACTCGACGACGCGGACCGCCTGCGGTGCGGCCGCGAGCACGTCGAGCACGGGGATCGCGCCGGAACCGGCGGGCAGCTGCTTCATCGTGTCGAGCGAGACGTCGCCGTCCTTGACATGGATGAACTGCACGCGGTCGCCGAGCCGGGTGAGCAGGGCGACGGGGTCGACCCCGCCGACGGCCGCCCAGTAGGTGTCGACTTCGAGAACCACACCGGCGTCGAGGTTGTCGGCGAATGCCTCGAGCGCCGAGGTGCCGTCCACCGAGTTCTCCAGTTCGAACTGGTGGTTGTGGTACCCGACGGTGATGCCGAGGTCGGCGGCGATGCGCGCGACCCGGTTCAACTCGTGCGCCATCGCCACCACATCGTCGGAGTTCCGCCAGCGGGCCGGGTCGACGTACGGCTCGATGAGCGTCGTCACCCCGAGCTTCTGTGCGGCCTGGAAGACGGGCACGACGTCGCGGTCCATCATGTTGGCGTGCGCGGAGGACGGCGTCAGGCCGTACTGCGGCAGCAGGTCGGCGAGCAGGTCGGCGCGATCGACGAAGTCGAACGGCTCGACGCGAGTGAATCCGATCGCAGCGAGGCGCGCGAACGTCGCTGCGGGATCCGCGGCGAGGGACTCTCGGACCGTCCAGAGTTGAACGGACAGGGGCTGGGCTGACACGGAACTCCTCACGCGACGACGGTGGTCGACTCCACTCTAGGCACACTTAGGTCGAGCGCCAAACAAAGTCGCCGGGCGCTGTGGTTTACTGACGACATGAGTCTCGCGAGCCCGTCCACCGGCGCGAGCGACCTGTTCCAACTGCTGCGCGACGGCGCCCCGCGCACGCGCGCCGACCTCGCCCGCCAGGCCGGACTGGCCCGCTCGACAGTCGGCCTGCGACTCGACGAACTGCTCGGTTCCGGGCTCGTGGCCCCCGTCGGAGACGCCGTCTCCAGCGGAGGCCGTCCCGCCTACCGGTTCGCCATGGACCCCGGCGCACGGGTGCTTCTCGCGGTCGACTGCGGCGCTCGCCACCAGTCCGTCGCAGTGTGCGACCTCGCGGCCGGCATCCTCATTCACGACCGGCAGCGCATGTCGATCGCCGAGGGCCCGGATGCGGTGCTCGGGCACGTGCTCGAGACGACCACCCTGCTGCTCGACACGATCGGCCGCTCGGCGGCCGACATCGTCGGCGTCGGCATCGGGCTGCCCGGCCCCGTCGAGCACGCGACGGGGCGACCCCTGGCCCCGCCCATCATGGCCGGCTGGGACGGCTTCGATGTCGCCGGCTGGATGACCGCCCGCCTGGGCGCGCCCGTCGTCGTCGACAACGATGTGAACATCATGGCGCTCGGCGAGCGGACCGTCGCCCTTCCGGGCGTCGACGACCTGCTCTTCGTGAAGGTCGCCACCGGCATCGGGGCGGGCATCATCTCCGGCGGCGACCTGCAACGCGGCAGCCGCGGAACCGCCGGCGACCTCGGACACGTGCGCGTGACGAGCGCCGCCGGTGTGCGCTGCGACTGCGGCAAGGAAGGCTGCCTCGAAGCCGTCGCCTCCGGCGGTGCACTCGCGCGGCGCCTCGATGTCGCCACCGCCGAAGATGTCGCCGCACTCGTGGCCCGCGGCGACGCGCGCGCCACCGAGGCGGTGCGCAGCGCCGGCCGCGACCTCGGCGAGGTGCTGCTCGCGTGCGTCAGCCTCGTCGACCCCGCCGTCATCGTCATCGGCAGCACCTTGGCCGTGCCCGACCTCATTGACGGTGTCTCCGACGTGCTCCACAATCCGTCGCTGCCCGCCCCGGTGCGCGGCGTCGCCCTGGTCCGCTCCACCGCGGGCGACCGCGCGGGCGTCATCGGAGCCGCCACCCTGGCTCGCGAGCGGGCGCTCTCACCCCAGGGCATCGCGGCGATCCTGGCGCGTTAGCGGCGCACCCGTCGGTGGGGCGCGTCACAATGGAGCCCGTGACGCTGCAGCCCGAGCTCGACCTGTGGGATCGGCCCCCGTCGACCCACGTCGACCGCATCGTCGCCCACGCCGCCGACCGGGTCGCCTGGATCCGAGCCCGCAGCCGCGGCGTCACCGCAACGGATGCGGCGCGCCTCACGAGCGAAACCGCGGTGCGCGCCGTCGCGCGGGACAAGCTCATCGGCAGCGGCTTCACCGGCAACGCGTACACCGAGCACGGCCGCGCCCGCGAGCCGGAGATCGCCCGCTGGGTGCGCAGCACGCACGGCATCCCGCCGAGCACCGCCCTGTTCCACGCCGAGTGGCAGCCCCTGCACCTGGCCACCCCGGACGGGGTCGCGGTGCAGAACGGGGCCGTCGTGCTCGCCGAGATCAAGACGACGCGGCGGGAATGGCGGAGCATCCCGCGCGCCTACCTGCGCCAGGTCTGGTGGCAGCAGTATGTGCTCGGCGCCGAACGGACGCTCGTCGTCTGGGAGCAGCACGACCAGTTCGTGCCGGTCGCCGACGAGCCGCGCTGGCAGTGGGTCGAGCGTGACGACAACGAGATCCACGTGCTCGTGGGGCTAGCGGACCGACTGCTCCAGCTGCTCCGCCGCTGAGTCGAGTTCCGCCGCCGACGAGAACGCGCCGCCCTCGGTGAGTCGTGCGACTCGCCCTGACGACACGGCGACGGAGACGCCGAACACGACCAGCCAGGCGATCGCAATAGTCGTCGCGACGAACTCCAGGTGCGAGCCGAAGCCCACCTGGAAGCGGAACAGCGAGAACAGCCCGCCCGTGCCCGCGATGACGGCGACGAGCACGCACGTCGCGAGCGACCACCACGACAAGGCCGGATGCGAGCGCGCGAACGACGTCTGCAGCATCGCCCAGCACGCCGCCGCGAACGCGAGCACCGCCGAAAGGGTGTGCAGGAAGTCCTGCCAGGTGAATGTCGCGCCGACCGGGAGCGGGCATCCGGGCGTACACGTCACCTGCGAGGCGAACAGGAACAGAGCGCACCCGACCCAGAGCGACACCGCAGGCGTCCACGCCGACAGCACCCCCACCGACGACCGCACCCGGCGACCGGCCCAAGCGACCGCCGCTCCCCCGCCGACGATGAGCAGCAGGGCCGCCTCGAACGCGGCGGCGGTCGGTTCCCCTTCGGCGCCCAACTCGCTCACATAAAGCTCGCGGGGAACGGTCACGCGGGAGCCCCAGATGAGGGCGAGCGCGGCGAGTACCGCGACACTGCCGAGCACTGCGGCCGCAACCTCGGCACGCCGCATGCCGCGCTCGGTGAAGCCGAGGCGGCGCGGGGGCAGAGCAGACATCAGGAGAAAGTTATCAGCGTCGTGACCCCGCCGTAACAACGCGGACTCATTGCCTGCATTTACTGTGAGAGGAAGCGGGTGGGGAGGCAGGGATGACCACGATGCGGGCCGTCATCATCGACGCGACGGGACCTGCGGATCAGCTGCACCCGGCCGACGTTCCGATGCCGGTGCGCACGAGCGCCGAGTTCCTCGTCAAGGTCGTCGCCGCGGGACTCAACCCGATCGATGCGAAGACCCGTGCCGGGTCCGGAGTTTCCGCGGCGATCCAGCGCTGGCCGGTGATCCTCGGCAACGACTTCAGCGGGATCGTCGTCGAACCGCCCTATCACGGTCATCCGATCAAACCGGGCGACGAGGTGTACGGCATGACGATGGTGCCGCGGTTCGACGGCGCCTACGCCGAGTACCTGACGGTGCCGGCCCTCTGCGTGGCCCGCAAGCCGAAGGGTCTCTCCCACGTGGAGGCGGCGGGGGTGCCGCTCGCCGCGCTCACCGCGTGGGGGGCCGTCGTCGAGGTGGCGAAGGCGCACGAAGGCCAGCGAGTGCTCATCCATGCCGGCGCTGGCGGCGTCGGTCACTTCGCGGTGCAGTTCGCCGCCTTCTTCGGTGCGCACGTCATCGCCACCGGGTCGGAACGCAACGAGGGGTGGCTGCGCGAACTCGGTGCGCGCGAGTTCGTGGACTACGGCTCGACACGGTTCGAGGATGCGGTGAGCGACGTCGACGTCGTCATCGACCTCATCGGCAATGTGCACGACGACACCGGCTCTCGGTCGCTGACGGTGCTCAAACCGAACGGCCTCATCGTGAACGTTCCCACCGGGAGTTGGCCGACCTTCCTCGATGAGGCGGCCGCCGCCGGAGTGCGCGCGAGCGGTTACCGGGTCTCGCCGGATGGCGCGACTCTCGCGATCGTGTCGCGCTTGCTGCAGTCGGGCGACGTGCGCGTGTACGTCGACCAGGTCTTCGATCTCGCGGATGCCGCCGACGCGCACCGCGCCCTCGAGACCGGCCACACCCGCGGCAAGATCGTGCTCAAGGTCAGCGACGGCTGACGCGCGTTCCACGCACGCTCAGCGCCGGTCGCCTCGCGGCGGTTTGTTCCGGTCACGCGGATGTTTGGGTGCCGCGCGGATGATGTGAGCACCGCGAGGCGCGCACAGGTCAGCGTGGCGGGGGCCCGATGAGGGGGCCCGAAGGCCCGAGGCCCGGGACGGGCCTCGGGCCTTCGGGACGGGCCTCGGAGACAAGCGTCGCGGCGAAGGCCAGAAATGGCCTTCGCTCATAGCTCCAGCGCGCGCACGAAGTCATCCTCGTAGCGCGCGCCGACGAGGAACCGCTTCGTGCCCACTCGCGCGAAGCCCTGCTTCTCGTAGAAGCGGTTCGCGCGCGCGTTCTGCTGGTTGACGCCGAGCCACACGCTCGCCGCCCCGCGAGCGCGAGCCGCCTCCACCGACCGCTCCACGAGAGCCGCCGCCACTCCCCCGCCGTGGCGATCCGACAGCACGTACACCTTGCTGAGCTCCGACGTCGGCCGCACGGTGACCGCGCGAGCCACATCCGGATCTGTCGGCTCGGCGTGCACGAGCATCGTGTAGCCGATCAGGGTGCCGCCCTCCTCCGCGACGAACAACTCCCGCGTCGGGTCGGCGAGGTACCCGGCGAAGGCGTCCTCGGAGAGGTTCACGCGGATGAACTCGTCGATCGACTCGGGAAGCGCATCCGGCGGGCACGCGAGCGGAAAGGTCACCCGTGCGAGTTCGTGCAGGGCGGGGGCGTCGTCGGATGCGGCGGCACGGATCAGCACGTGATCACGGTACGCGACCTTCTCGGAGGACGCGAAAAGGGGGCCGGCTGTCGCCGACCCCCTTCACGTGAAACGGTGTGCTGTTAGACGAGTGCGTTCACATCGAGCGGGATGCCCGGACCGAACGTCGTCGACACGGTGCCCTTCGTGATGTAGCGGCCCTTCGACGAGGACGGCTTGGCGCGCACGATCTCGTCGATCGCCGCCTTCAGGTTGTCGCCCAGCTGCTCGGCGGTGAAGCCCGCCTTGCCGACCACGAAGTGCACGTTGGCGTGCTTGTCGACACGGAACTCGATCTTGCCGCCCTTGATGTCGGCGACGGCCTTGCCGGTGTCCTGCGTCACGGTGCCGGTCTTCGGGTTCGGCATGAGGCCACGCGGACCGAGCACCTTACCGAGACGACCGACCTGACCCATGAGCTCCGGGGTGGAGACCGCGGCGTCGAAGTCGGTGTAGCCACCGGCCACCTTGTCGATGAGCTCGGTGCCGCCGACCTCGTCAGCGCCGGCCGCGATCGCCGCTTCGGCCGCGGGGCCGGTCGCGAACACGATCACGCGCGCCGTCTTTCCGGTGCCGTGGGGAAGGATGACGGTGCCGCGCACCATCTGGTCCGCCTTGCGGGGGTCGACGCCGAGCTTGAGCGCGACCTCGACCGTGGAGTCGAACTTCTTCGACCCGGTCTCCTTCGCGACGGCGACAGCCTCGGTGGGCGTGTAGAACTTGCCGGGCTCGATCTTCTCGGCGGCGGCGCGGTAGGCCTTGGACTTCGTCGACATGATCAGCCCTCCACCGTGATGCCCATGGAACGCGCGGTTCCGGCGATGATCTTCTCGGCGCCCTCGATGTCAGTGGCGTTGAGGTCGACCATCTTCTGCTCCGCGATCGCGCGGACCTGGTCCTTGGTGAGCTTGGCGACCTTCACCGTGTGGGGAGTGGCCGAGCCCTTGCCCACGCCGGCGGCCTTCTTGATGAGTTCCGCGGCGGGCGGGGTCTTGAGGATGAACGTGAACGAACGGTCCTCATAGACGGTGATCTCGACGGGGATGACGTTGCCACGCTGGTTCTCCGTGGCCGCGTTGTAGGCCTTGCAGAACTCCATGATGTTGACGCCGTGCTGACCGAGCGCGGGGCCGATCGGCGGCGCCGGGTTGGCCTGGCCGGCCTGGATCTGGAGCTTGATCAGCCCCGTCACCTTCTTCTTGGGTGCCATGCTTCTTCCTTTGTGTCGTGCGCCCGGATGGACGCGCTACCACGAACCGGCCCGTTGCCGGCAGTGGTGAGTGGGAATGCTGGTCGGGCCAGGCCCGAATCCAACCTGCCTACTTTAGCTCAGGATTCGCGCGATCGCATCGTGCGAATCCGGACCGACGCGCGCCGCGGAAGCGCCAGGGCGCCGGACCGACGCAAGCCGACCCGCTCACTGTCGCTCAGGATTCGCGCGATCGCATCGTGCGAATCCTGACCGACGCGCGCTGCAGGGGCGGCGGCGCGCCAGAAAGCTCAGAGCTTGGTGACCTGGTCGAACGAGAGCTCGACGGGGGTTTCGCGCTCGAAGAGGGAGACGAGCACGGTGAGCTTGCCGCTCTCGGGCTTGATCTCGCTGATCGTTCCGGGCAGACCCTGGAACGAGCCCTCCTTGATGGTGATCGTCTCGCCGACCTCGAAGTCGATTTCGGCGGGGATGACGCGCGCCGCGGCCTTGCCCTTCGAGGCGCCGCCCTTCGCGGACGGGGCTTCGACGATCTGCACGAGGCTCTTGAGCATGTTGAACGCTTCGTCGAAACGCAGCGGCACCGGGTTGTGGGCGTTGCCGACGAATCCGGTGACGCCCGGCGTGTGGCGCACGACCGACCAGCTGTCTTCGTTGAGGTCCATGCGCACGAGCACGTAACCGGGGATGCGCACGCGGTTCACGAGCTTGCGCTGCCCGTTCTTGATCTCGACGACGTCTTCCATCGGCACCTGCACCTCGAAGACGTAGTCCTCCATCGCCATCGACACGCGACGGTTCTCGATGTTCTGCTTCACGCGCTTCTCGAAGCCGGCGTACGAGTGGATGA
>VFQP010001152.1_pt1 | contig 38082 bp, 29 predicted proteins | sample 3512351 | NCBI WGS metagenome assembly VFQP01 (sample SAMN10412372, study PRJNA504923) | tailings metagenome | isolation source: Relicate 1 Philex TSF1 revegetated site | place: Philippines: Tuba, Benguet | collected 2017-08-29
TCTACCTGAACGAGCGCGAGTGCTCGATCCAGCGCCGCCACCAGAAGGTGATCGAAGAGGCGCCGTCGCCCTTCATCAGCGACGCCACCCGCAAGGCCATGGGCGAGCAGGCCGTGGCGCTGGCCAAGGCGGTGAAGTACCAGAGCGCGGGCACGGTGGAGTTCGTGGTCGGCAAGGACCAGGACTTCTATTTCCTCGAGATGAACACGCGCCTGCAGGTGGAGCATCCGGTGACGGAGTGCATCACCGGGCTGGACCTGGTGGAGCTGATGATCCGCGTGGCGGCCGGCGAGAAGCTGCCGCTGACGCAGGACCAGGTGCAGCGCAACGGCTGGGCCATCGAGTGCCGCATCAACGCCGAAGACCCGTTCCGCAACTTCCTGCCCAGCACGGGCCGGCTGGTGAAGTTCACCGCCCCGCCGCAGACCATGTGGCAGGCCGACACGCAGCACCTGCAGGGCGTGCGCGTGGACACCGGCGTGCAGGACGGCGGCGAGATCCCCATGTACTACGACTCGATGATCGCCAAGCTCATCGTGCACGGCAAAGACCGCCTGGACGCCATCGCCAAGATGCGCGAGGCGCTCAACGGCTTCGTGATCCGCGGCGTGCAGAGCAACATCCCGTTCCAGGCCGCGCTGCTCGCGCACCCGAAGTTCGTCAAGGGCGACTTCAACACCGGCTTCATCGCCGAGCACTACGGCCAGGGCTTCCGCGCCGAGGACGTGCCGCACGACGACCCCGACTTCCTCGTGGCGCTCGCGGCCTTCGTGCGCCGCAAGAGCCGCGAGCGCGCGGCCGGCCTGAGCGGCCAGCTGCCCGGCTACGGCGTGAAGGTGGGCCACGACTACACCGTGATCGTGCTCGACAAGGCCGGCCAGCACCGCCAGGTGCCGGTGCACGTGGACGAGGTGGTGGGGCAGATCGGCGCCGCGGTGGTCACGGTGGCGGGCCAGCGCTACGCCATCCACAGCCCCTCGCGCCTCAACGACGTGGTGATCACCGGCCAGTGCAACGACCGCGCCTTCACCGCGCAGCTCGAACGCGGCACGCCGCGCAACCCGCTCGCGCTCGTGGTGCAGCACAACGGCACGCGCATCGAGGCCATGGTGGTGTCGCCGCGCATGGCCGAGCTGCACGCGCTCATGCCCTTCAAGGCGCCGCCCGACATGAGCAAATACGTGCTCTCGCCCATGCCCGGCCTGCTGGTGCAGGTGGCCGTGCAGCCGGGTCAGAAGGTGCAGGCCGGCGAACGCGTGGCCGTGATCGAGGCCATGAAGATGGAGAACGTGCTGTTCGCCTCGGCCGATGGCGTGGTGGCCAAGGTGGTCGCCAAGCAGGGCGATTCGCTGGCGGTGGACCAGCCCATCGTCGAGTTCGAGTGAGGCCGGCCATGACGACGACGCAACGGCCCTTCCGCGTGCTCGGCGTGCAGCAGATCGCCATCGGCGGCCCCGACAAGCTGCGCCTGCAGAAACTCTGGGTCGACATGCTCGGCCTCGAAGTCACCGGCACCTTCCGCAGCGAGCGCGAGAACGTCGACGAAGACATCTGCGCGATCGGCAGCGGTCCGTTCAAGGTCGAGGTCGACCTGATGCAGCCGCTGGACCCCGAGAAGAAGCCCGCGGTGCACACCACGCCGCTCAACCACATCGGCCTGTGGATCGACGACCTGCCCAAGGCGGTCGAGTGGCTCACGGGGCGGGGCGTGCGCTTCGCGCCGGGCGGCATCCGCAAAGGCGCGGCGGGCTTCGACATCACCTTCCTGCACCCCAAGGCGAACGAGGAATTCCCGATCGCGGGCGAGGGCGTGCTGATCGAGCTCGTGCAGGCCCCGCCCGAGGTGGTCAAGGCCTTCGCCGCGCTGCAGGCCCGGCCGGCCTGAGCGCGCGCGAACAAGGGCCATTTGCCGGCGCTGTTCGGGGTTTTGCCGCCCGTCGCGCTGCCTAAGCTGTCAGCACTTCCGTCCGGCGAGCCCGCCGGGCCCCCGCACCACACCGCTGCAGGAGTGCTGACACCCATGGCGACCCCGAACCCCCTGATGCGCCCCGGCGTGGCGCTGATGCGCCGCTTTGCGCTGGGCGGCAAGCTCACGCTGCTGGCGATCGCGGCGCTCTGGCCGCTGGCCGCCAACGGCCTGATCCTCTGGCTCGCGCCCGGCTGGCCGCTGTGGCCGGTGGACATCGCCGGCACGCTGCTGCTGGTCTATGCCCTGGCGGCCTTCCACAGCGCGTTTGCAAGCGAGTTCCAGCGCGTGGTCGCCGTGATGGGCGAGGTGGCCGCGGGCAACCTGCGCACCGGCATCCGTGCCGAGGGCAGGGACGAGCTGGCCGAGCTGGCGCGGCTGCTCGACCGCATGGTGAGCAGCCTGTCGGCCATGGTGGCCGAGGTGCGCAGCAACTCGGCGCTGGTGGCGCATGCGGGCCAGAGCCTGGCCAGCGGCAACCGCGAGCTCGCCGACCGCACCGAACAGCAGGCCGCCAACCTCGAACAGACCGCGGCCAGCGTGCAGCAGCTCACCGGCACGGTGGCGCAGAACGCGCAGACCGCGGGCGAGTCCGACCGCCGCGCGGCCCAGCTGCGCGATGCGGCCGAACACGGCGCGGGCTCCATGGGCCAGGCGGTGGTGACCGTCGAAGGCATCCAGAAGCGCGCGGCCCAGATGAACGAGATCATCGGCGTGATCGACAGCCTCGCGTTCCAGACCAACATCCTCGCGCTCAACGCCGCGGTGGAAGCCGCGCGCGCAGGCGAGCAGGGCCGCGGCTTTGCCGTGGTGGCCAGCGAGGTGCGCGGCCTCGCGCAGCGCTCGGCCGAATCGGCGCGCCAGATCCGCGGCCTGATCGAGGCCTCGCGCAGCCAGGTCGAGACCGGCGTGTCGCAGATCCGCGCGGCCGGCCAGAGCATCGACCAGATCGTCGACGGCGTGCGCGGCGTGGCCAGCAACATGTCGCTGATCTCGGCCTCGAGCGCCGAGCAGAGCACGGGCCTGAGCGAAATCAGCACCGCGGTGCACCAGCTCGACCAGATCACCCAGCACAACGCGCAGATGGTGGAGCGCGCCGTGCAGCAGGCCGACCTGCTGGAGCGCCGCGCCGCGCACCTGGCGCGCGCGGTCTCGAGCTTCAAGCTGCAGCAGGGCACGGCCGAAGAGGCCATGGCGCTGGTCGATCGTGCGCTCGCGCACCGCCGACAGAGCACGCCCGACGCCTTCGTGCGCGACCTCACCGACCCGTCGCAGCCTTTCCACGACCGCGACATGTACGTGTTCGCGCTCGACAGCACCGGCGTCTACCGCGCCTTCGGCGGCAAGCCCGAGAAGGTGGGCAGCCGGGTGCAGGACATCGCGGGCATCGATGGCCAGGCGTTGCTCGCGGCCATCGTGGCGCAGGCCGAAGAAGGGCCGGGCTGGGTCGAGTACGACATCGTCAACCCCACCAGCGGCGCGGTGCAGGCCAAGATGTCCTACGTGGTGAAGGTCGACGCGCTCTACGTGGGCTGCGGCGTCTACAAGACCGCGGCCGCGCGCGCCTGAGCGCGTTCGTTCAGCCGGGCGGGGCCTGGCGTTTGGCGCGGGCCCGGGCCAGTGCGGCTTCGATCACCGCGCGCTTGCGATCGAGCGCCTCGGGCTCGGTCAGCGTCGACGCCGCGGCCAGGTCGGCCAGCTTGGCCTCGGCCTTGTGTTCCAGGCGCTGCGCGTGTTCGGCGGCCTCGCGCGCCACGCGCTGCTGGCGCGCCAGGTAACGCTCGCGTCCCATGGCCGCTTGCGCCGGCGACCAACCAGCCCAGCCGGTGCGCTCGCCGCTCACGTTGTCGAGCGAAATGCAGTCGACGGGGCACGCCGGGATGCAGAGCTCGCAGCCCGTGCAAACCGGCTCGATCACGGTGTGCATGCGCTTGTTCGCGCCCACGATGGCGTCGGTGGGGCAGGCCTTGATGCACAGCGTGCAGCCGATGCACCAGGCTTCGTCGATCACGGCCACCGTCACCGGGCCTTCGATGCCGAATTTCGGGTCCAGGGGCAGGGCGGGGCGGCCGGTGAGCGCGGCCAGGCGCTGCACGCCTTCCTGGCCACCGGGCGGGCACTGGTTGATGCCGGCCTCGCCGTCGGCGATGGCCTGGGCATAACGCGCGCAGTCGGGGTAGCCGCAGCGCTGGCACTGCGTCTGGGGCAGGGCCTGGTCGATGCGGCGGGCGAGTTCGTTCATGTCGGCGGGGCGCCCGCCCCGCGAGGGGTCAGGCTTTGGCGGTGGTGCGGCGCGCGCGCGGCGCGGCGGCCGGGCTCGGGGCCGTGGCCTTGCGCGGCGCAGCGGCCTTCTTGGCGGCGGCCGTCTTGCGGGCCGGCTTGGCCGCAGGGGCGGCCTGGCCGCGCTCGTGTTCGGCGATGAAGGATTTCACCACGGGATAGACCATCTCGCGCCAGCGGCGGCCGCTGAAGATGCCGTAGTGGCCCGCGCCCTTGGCCTCGTAGTGGCGGCTGTGGGTGGGCGGGATGCCGGTGCACAGCTCGTGCGCGGCCGCGGTCTGGCCCGAGCCCGAGATGTCGTCGAGCTCGCCCTCGACCGTGAGCAGGCCGATGCCGCGGATGTCCTGCGGCCGCACGCGTTCGGCCTGGCCCTGTTCGTTCTTCACGTGCCAGGTGCCGTGGACCAGCTGGAACTCCTGGAACACCGTGCGGATGGTCTCCAGGTAGTAGTCGGCGTCCATGTCGAGCACGGCGTTGTACTCGTCGTAGAACTTGCGGTGCGCCTCGACGCTGTCGTTGTCGCCCTTGACCAGGTCCTGGAAGTAGTCGTAGTGGCTCTTGGCGTGGCGGTCGGGGTTCATGGCCACGAAGCCCGTGTGCTGCAGGAAGCCCGGGTACACGCGGCGGCCCGCGCCGGGGAATTTGTCGGGCACGCGGTAGATCACGTTGTTCTCGAACCACTCGAAGCTGCGCTGCATGGCCAGGTTGTTCACCGCCGTGGGCGATTTGCGCGCGTCGATCGGGCCGCCCATCATCGTCATGGACAACGGCAGTTTCTCGTCGCGGCTGGCCATGAGCGACACGGCGGCCAGCACCGGCACGGTGGGCTGGCACACGCTCATCACGTGGCAGTTGCCATAGATGCCCTGCAGGTGGCGGATGAAGCGCTGCACGTAGTTCACGTAGTCGTCGAGGTGGAATTCACCGTCGGACATGGGCACCAGGCGCGCGTTCTTCCAGTCGGTGATGCAGACCTTGTGGTCCTGCAGCAGCGTGCGCACGGTGTCGCGCAACAGCGTGGCGTAGTGGCCGGACAGCGGCGCCACCACCAGCACCACGGGCTGCGACTTGAGCGTGGTGAGCGTGGCCGGGTCGTCGGTGAAGCGCTTGAAGCGGCGCAGTTCGCAGAACGGCAGGTCCACCTCCACCTGCTCGTGGATCGGCACTTCCACGCCGTTCACGCGCACCGTGCGGATGTTGAACTCGGGCTTTTCGTAATCCTTGCCGAGCCGGTGCATCAGGTCGTAGGCGGCCGAGATGCGCTGTGCCATGGGCAGTTGCGCGAAGGGCAGCACCGGGTTGGTGAACAGGCGCGATGCGACTTCGGCGAGGTCGGCGAAGGGCTCCATCATCGAGCGCTGCGTTTCGTAGAACTGGTACAGCATGGCGTGGGCGAGGGCTTATGTTGCGGTGCAATGTAGCAGGAAGGAGTGCCCCTCATGTGAGGGAGAACACGCAGGAAATGGCCCCAACTGTCGCGTTCGCGAACACCCGGGCCGCACAATCGGCCCCATGACCACCCCCGATCGCCTGCCGGTGCTGTTCGTCGGCCACGGCAGCCCCCTGAACGCCATTGGCGACAACCGCTGGCGCCGCCAATGGCAGGCGCTGGGGCCCGAGCTGCGCGCGCGCGGCCTGCCGATCCGGCTGATCCTGTGCGTGTCGGCGCACTGGCTCACCGAGGGTTGGTGGCTCACGGCCATGGCGCAACCGCGCACCATCCACGATTTCGGCGGCTTCCCGCAAGCCCTGTTCGACCAGCAGTACCCCGCACCCGGTGCGCCCGAGCGGGCGCGCGAGATCGCGGCCGCGGTGCGCCAGCCCGATGGCGCGCCGCTGGGCCTGGACATGGGGGAATGGGGGCTGGACCACGGCGCCTGGTCGGTGCTCAAGCCCATGTTCCCCGAGGCCGACATCCCCGTGGTGCAGCTGAGCATGGACTATGGCCGCCCGCCGGCCGAACACCTGGCCCTGGGCCGCGGGCTGCGTGCGCTGCGCGCGCAGGGCGTGCTGATCGTGGCCAGCGGCAACACCGTGCACAACCTGCGCGCGCTGCAGCGCCAGGCGCCCGATGACCAGGCCTACGACTGGGCGATCGATTTCGATCAGCGCGTGGCCGAGGCCGTGGCCGCGGGCGACCCCGAGCGACTGGCCGGTTTTCAGCAATGGGGCGACAGCGCCCGGCTGTCGCACCCGAGCCACGACCACTACCTGCCGCTGCTCTACGCGGCGGGGGCGGCCGAGCCCGGCGAGGCGGTGCGCTTCTTCAACGAGGGCTTCCAGGCCGCGTCGATCTCGATGCGATCGATGGTCTGGGGCTGAGCCCGGGCACAGGGCCCAAGCAAAAAGGCCACCCGGAGGTGGCCCTTTTGCTGCGGGTGCGCGCGGCTCAGAGCACCGCGGCGATCGACTTGCAGACGTGGTCGATGTTCTTGCCGTTGAGCGCGGCCACGCACATGCGGCCGGTGTCGGTGCCGTAGACGCCGAACTCGCTGCGCAGGCGCACCATCTGGTCCTTGCTCAGGCCCGAGTAGCTGAACATGCCGATCTGGTCGGTGATGAAGCCCATGTCCTGCTTCACGCCCGCGGCCTTGAGGCCATCGACCAGCTTCTGGCGCATGGCCTTGATGCGCACGCGCATCTCGCCCAGCTCCTTCTCCCAGAGCGCGCGCAGCTCGGGGTTGTTGAGCACCGCGGCCACCACCGCGCCGCCGTGCGTGGGCGGGTTGGAGTAGTTGGTGCGGATCACGATCTTGAGCTGCGACAGCACGCGGTCGGCCTCGGCCTTGTCGGCGCACAGCACCGAGAGCCCGCCCACGCGCTCGCCGTAGAGGCTGAAGCTCTTGGAGAACGAGGTGGACACCAGGAACAGCAGGCCGGCGGCCACGAACTTGCCGATCACCGCGCCGTCCTCGGCGATGCCGTGGCCGAAGCCCTGGTAGGCCATGTCGAGGAACGCGGTGAGACCGCGCTCTTTCACCACCGCCACCACCTGGTCCCACTGCGCGGGGGTGATGTCGTAGCCCGTGGGGTTGTGGCAGCAGGCGTGCAGCACCACGATGGTGCCGGCCTCGGCCGCGCGCAGGCTGGCCAGCATGCCCTCGAAGTTCACGCCGCGTTTGGCCGCGTCGTAGTACGCATAGGTGCCGACCTCGAAGCCCGCGTTGGTGAACAGCGCGCGGTGGTTTTCCCAGCTCGGGTCGCTGATCAGCACCTTGGCCTTGGGGTTCAGCCGCTTGAGGAAGTCGGCGCCGATCTTGAGGCCGCCGGTGCCGCCCAGGGCCTGCACCGTGGCCACGCGGCCGGCCTTCACGGGCTCGCTGTCGGCGCCGAACACCAGGCCCTTGACCGCGTTGTCGTAGGCGGCGATGCCGTCGATGGGCAGGTAGCCGCGCGCGGCGGGCTTGTCCATCATGGCCTTCTCGGCCTGCTGCACGCACTGCAGCAGCGGCAGCTTTCCGTTCTCGTCGAAGTACACCCCGACACCGAGGTTGACCTTGTTGGGGTTGGTATCGGCGGCAAATTGCTCGTTCAGACCCAGGATCGGGTCGCGCGGGGCCATTTCGACGGCGGAAAAGAGGGACATGGAGCTTGGCTGGGTTGGAGGAAAACCCGGATTTTATGCGTCGCCCCGACCTCCCCGGGTCGGCGTTGGACACGGGTACCCACCACCGGTATTGGCACTGCCGCCGCCAATCCGTCGGGCCGACCGTTCGCGTCGACGAATCGGCTCTCGTGTGCAGTAATGCATGCCTGTCCCCCCTATGGGCGATGCACAGGGGCCGGGAGACATGCGGGTAAGGAGTACCTTCAGGTATAGTTTCCAAGTTGTTAACTTTTATTAACATTTACTCCCCGGTTGGAGGTGACGAGCATGCAAAAACATACGTCCGTTGGTTCTCGCGCGATGGTCTGGATGGGCGCTTTTGCCGCCGCCGCCGTGCTGGCCGGATGTGCTTCCACGGGGAGCTATCCGCCGGCTCCGGTGCAGGCCGCGAGCAGCGCCGGCTACAACTACCTCGTCGGGCCGGGTGACACCCTGTCCATCAACGTCTGGCGCAACCCCGAGCTGTCGGCCGTGGTGCCGGTGCGCCCCGACGGCAAGGTCTCGGCCCCGCTGGTGGACGAGCTGCTGGCCCAGGGCAAGACCTCGCAGGAAATCGCGCGCGACGTGGAGAAAGCGCTCGGCAAGTTCGTGCGCGACCCGGTCGTCACCGTGATCGTCACCAACTTCGTGGGCTCGCACGGCGAGCAGGTGCGCGTGGTGGGCGAGGCGGCCAAGCCGCAGGCGCTGCCGTTTCGCGCCCGCATGACCGTGATGGACGTGCTCATCGCGTCCGGCGGCCTCACCGAATTCGCCAACGGCAACAAGGCCACCATCGTGCGCGCCGCCGAAGGCAACAAGCGCTACAGCGTGCGCCTCGACGACCTCGTCAAGCGCGGCGACATCTCGGCCAACGTCGAAATGCTGCCTGGCGACATCCTGATCATTCCTCAGGGCTGGTTCTGATCGTTCTGACCTGAACGGCCGGCGCGGCTGCGCCGGCCGCTGGGCACTCCGGGGTTCGTTTCCGCATGCACGATTTCATCCAACAACTCGGCAACGCCTTGCGCGGCATGTGGCTGTACCGCCGCACCGGCGTGATCGTGGCCTGGCTCGTGGCCGCACTGGCCACCGTGGGGGTCATGTTCATCCCCGACCGCTTCGAGGCCAGCGCGCGCGTCTACGTGGACACGCAGTCCATCCTGCGCCCGCTGATGGCCGGTCTCACCATCCAGCCCGACGTGGACCAGCAGGTGGCCATGCTGGGCCGCACGCTCATCAGCCGCCCGACCATCGAGAAGCTCGTCGAGTCGACCGACTTCGGCGTGCCCAACGCCACCAAGGCCCAGCGCGACGCGCTGGTGGCGCGGATGATGCAGAACATCCAGCTCAAGTCGACCGGCCGCGACAACCTCTACACCATCTCGATGCGCGACGAGAGCCCGCAGTTCGCGCTGCACGTGGTGGACGCGCTCATGAAGGCCTTCATCGCCTCCCGCGAAGGCGCCTCCAGCGCCGACTCGAAGAACGCGCGTGAATTCATCGACGAGCAGATCCGCAACTACGAGGCCAAGCTCAGCGAGGCCGAGTCGCGCCTGAAAGACTTCAAGCTGCGCCACATCGACATGCAGACGCAGGGCAACATCGACATGGCCGCGCGCATCGCCGAGAACACCACCCAGGTGAGCCAGGCCCGCCTCGAACTGCGCGAAGCCGAGAGCGCGCGCGAAGCGGCGCGCGCACAGCTCGAACAGGCGCGCAACCTGGCCCGCGCGGCCACGCAGAACACCGGTGGCTTCGCCACGCCCGAGGTCGATGCGCGCCTGACCGAACTCAAGCGCAACCTCGATGGCCTGCTGCAGCGCTACACCGACCGCCACCCCGACGTCGAGAACACCCGCAAGCTGATCGCCGAACTCGAACAGCAGAAGGCGCGCCAGGTCGAGGAACTGCGCCGCCAGGCGCAGGCCGCCGGCACGCAGCGCAGCGGCATCGAGGCCAACCCCACGGTGATCGAGATGTCGCGCACCCTGGCCGCGGCCGAGGTGCAGGTGGCTTCGCTGCGCGCCCGCCTGGGCGAGTACGAAAGCCGTGGCGCGCGCATCCGCGAGCAGGCCAAGGCCGCACCGCAGATCGAGGCCGAGCTGGCCCAGCTCAACCGCGACTACGACGTGCACCGCAAGAACTACGAAGACCTGGTGGGGCGCCGCGAGACCGTGGCCCTGAGCAACGAGCTGCAGAGCGATTCGCGGCTGGCGCAGTTCCGCGTGGTGGAGCCGCCCCAGGTGGGCCGCCGCCCCGTGGCGCCCAACCGCGTGCTGCTGATGCCCGTGGTGCTGCTGGCGGCGCTGGCGGCCGGCATCGGCTCGACCCTGCTGCTGAGCAACCTGCGGCCGGTGTTCTTCGACGCCGCCAGCCTGCGCGGCGCGGTCGACCTGCCGCTCCTGGGCACCGTCACGCTGGTGCGCAGCGCCCAGGTGCGCCAGCGCGAAGGCCGCAGCATCCTGCGCGTCGTGGCCTCGGTGCTGGCGCTGGTCGTGCTGCTGGCGATCGGCATGGTGGCGCTGTCCATCCATCAATCCTCTGCCTGAACGGAACCCGAGCCCATGTCCAGTCTGATCGAGAAGGCCGCCCAGCGCCTCGAGCAACTCAGGAAAGCCGGCGCCGAGGTCCCGACCACGAGCGACCTGCCGCCGCTGCCGCCGCTGAACACGCGGCACGACGCCGCGCACCCGCGCCCCCTGTCCGCCGAGCCGGCGCGTCCCGCGGTGACCTCGCGCGTCGTCGAGCTCGACCTCGACGTGCTGTCGGCGGCCGGCATCATCACGCCGAACGCCCAGCGAAGCCCCACGGCCGACCAGTTCCGCGTGCTCAAGCGCCCGCTGCTGGCCAATGCCACGGGCAAGGGTGCGGTGCCGGTGCGCAACGGCAACCGCATCATGGTCACGAGTTCGATGCCCGGCGAGGGCAAGACCTTCACAGCGGTGAACCTGGCCATGAGCATCGCCATGGAGCTCGACCACACGGTGCTGCTGGTCGACGCCGACGTGTCGCGCCCCTCGGTCATGAAGACCCTGGGCCTGCCCTCGGGCCCCGGTCTCATGGACCTGCTCATGGGCGAGCAGCTCGAAATGTCCGAGGCGCTGCTGCGCACCAACATCGACAAGCTCTCGCTGCTGCCCAGCGGCCGCCCGCACGCGCGCGCCACCGAGCTGCTGGCCAGCGACGCCATGAGCGCGCTGGTCGAGGAGATGGGCCGCCGCTATCCCGAGCGCGTGATCGTGTTCGACTCGCCGCCGCTGCTCATGACCACCGAGTCGCGCGTGCTGGCCACGCACATGGGCCAGATCGTGGTGGTGGTGCAGGCCGGCCACACCCAGCGCGCCCAGGTGCGCCAGGCGCTCGAGACCATCGAGAGCTGCCCCATCAAGCTCATGGTGCTCAACCAGGTGCACAAGGAAGACAAGTCGTCCTACGGCTATGGCTACGGCTACAGCGCGGCGCCTTCGTCGGCCAGCGCCTGAACCCCGCAGGAACCCCGCCGTGACGCGAACCCCTGTTTCCCCCACGCCCGGCCTGCGGCACGCGATCGCCGCAGCCTGCCTGCTGGCGGTCAGCCCCTGGCTGGCCGCACAGGGCCTGCCCGCACCGTCGAACGCCGCCGGCGCGGCCGACGCCACGCTGGAGAGGCCCTCGGGCCCGCCGCCGCGCCTGTGGATCGAGCCGCGGGTGTTCGTCACGCAGACCTATTCCGACAACTACCGCCTGGCCAACACCAACCGCGAGGCCGAGCTCACCACCGAGCTCGGCGCCGGGGTGAGCGCCGCATTCAACCTGCCGCGCCTCACGGGCAACGTCGACTACAGCCTGTCGGGCCAGGTCCCCGCGCTGGGCGTGGGCGAGAACCAGCGCCGCCAGGCCTTGCAGAGCGACCTGCTGCTCGACGCCTGGAACCAGGCGGCCTTCATCGAGTTCAACGGCAACATCGGCGACGAACGCGTGTCCGCGCTCGGCCCGCAGCCCGTGGGCGGCACCAATCCCACGAACCTGTCGGAGACCAAGCGTTTCCGCGTCTCGCCGTTCCTGCGCGGCACCTGGGACAACCGGCTCGACTACGAGCTGCGCTACACGCGCCAGAGCTGGCGCACCGCGATCTCGGACCGCTACGACATGGACGAGACCGGCTGGAACGCGCGCCTGGGCAGCGCGGCCGAAGTGGGCCGGCTGGGTTGGGAGCTGTCGGCCTCGCAGAACGAGATCGACTACAACGCCGGGCGCTCCACCACCTACCAGACCGCGCTCGCGCTGCTGCGCTACGCGTTCACGCCCACGCTGCAGGGCTTCGTGCAGGGCGGTCGCGAATACAACGACCTGCTCACGCCCGAGCGCACCGGCTACAACAGCCACACCCTCGGTGTGGACTGGCGGCCCGTGGAGCTCGCGCGCGTCGCGGCCTCGCGCAGCAAGCACTTCTACGGCAACGGCCACGACGTCGCGCTCGAGTACCGCATGCGCCGGGTGCTGCTGCGCTACACCGACGCGCGCAGCCTGAACACCGGCCAGCTTGGCCTGGACACCAACGGCGCCACGCTCAACGAGCTGTTCAACAACCTCTACCAGTCGCTCGAACCCGATCCCGTGCGCCGCGCGCAGCTGGTGCAGGCCGAACTCGCGCGCCTGGGCCTGCAGGGCGATTCCACGACCTTGCCCGGTTACCTCACGGCCAGCGCCACGGTGCAGCGCAACCAGCAACTGAGCGCTGCGCTGCTCGGTCAGCGCGGCGTGCTCACCTTCCTGATCGAGCGCTCCTCGGCACGCCGGCTCAACAACGCGCAGGCCATCGGTGACGACTTCGACCTCAGCAACACGCTCGACGAGCAGGGCTGGGCCGTGCTCTACGCGCACCGCCTCACGCCCCGGCTCGCGCTCAATTTCTCGCTGACGCGCCGCGAGACCGAAGGCCAGGTGAGCACGCTGAGCAGCCGCCAGACCGCGGTCTCGGTGGGCCTGAGCGCACGGCTCGCGCGCCGCACCACCGGCTCGGTGCTGCTGCGCCACACCAGCACCGATTCCCTTCTTCCCTACCGGGAGACCGCGATCCTGGGCGCCCTGGTTCAACGGTTCTGACCCATGTACGAAGACTTCTACGGCCTCACCAGCAAGCCGTTCCAGCTCAACCCCGACCCGCGCTTCTACTTCAGCGGCAAGCCGCACCGCCGTGCGCGCTCGTACCTGGTGTACGGCGTGATGCGCGGCGAAGGCTTCATCGTCATCACCGGCGAGGTGGGCGCGGGCAAGACCACCATCGTGCGCGACCTGCTCGACAGCCTGGAGAACGGCACCGTGGTGGCGGCCCAGCTCGTGAGCACGCAGCTCGGCGCCGAAGACGCGCTCAAGCTGGTGTGCGCGGCGTTCGGCGTGAGCGTCAAGAGCAACGGCAAGGCCGACCTGCTGATGGCCCTGGAGGCCTACTTCATCACCCAGGTCTCGCAGGGCAAGCGCTGTCTGCTGATCGTGGACGAAGCGCAGAACCTGCAGCCGCAGGCGGTTGAAGAGCTGCGCATGCTCTCGAACTTCCAGTTCGGCGACCAGGCCCTGCTGCAAACCTTCCTGATCGGCCAGCCCGAGTTCCGCGACATCCTGCAAAGCCCCGGCATGCTGCAGCTGCGCCAGCGCGTGACCGCGCGCTGCCACCTCGGCCCGCTGGACGAAGAAGACACGCAGGGTTATGTGGAGCACCGCCTCAAGTGCGCGGGCTACAGCGGCAACCCCAGCATCGACCCGGCGATCTATGCGCTGCTGCAGGAAGAGTCGGGCGGCATCCCGCGCCGCATCAACCTGCTCATGGACCGGCTGCTGCTGCAGGGCTTCCTGGCCGAGCAGACGCACCTGTCGCTGGAGGCCTTCCGCGAGGTGCTCGCCGAGTACAAGGCCGAGAACGCGCCCGCGCCCGCGCGTGCGCCGGCCGACCCGCAGCGCTGGGGCCACCTGGCCGTGGCGCCGCCGCCCGACCGCCTGCCCACGCTCACCGACGAGCTCGACCCGCTCGATCTCGAGATCGATCCCGCGGTGGCCGACGCGGTGCACCAGCAGCTCACCCAGGTGAATGCCGAAGAACTCGGCGAGCGGCTGCTGCGCATCGAGCGCAGCGTGCTGCGCCAGGAGCGCGTGAGCCTGGAGATCCTGAACGCGCTGCGCCAGATCGTGGCCGCGAGCCGCAAGGGCCGGCCCGCGGGCCGCGACGAGCGCCAGACCCCCAACGCCGGCAACGGAACGACCGGTTGAGCGGCCTCGCCGCCGCCACCGCACCTTCGCAGGAGAGCACGCCATGCTGATGCCGACCCGGCACGTGAACGCGTTGACCATCGACGTCGAGGACTACTTCCAGGTCTCGGCCTTCGCCCCCTACATCGCACGCACCGAGTGGGACCAGCGCGAATGCCGCGTCGAGCGCAACGTCGACCGCATCCTGGCCCTGCTGGCCGAACGCGGCATCCACGCCACCTTCTTCACCCTGGGCTGGGTGGCCGAGCGCTACCCGGCGCTGATCCGCCGCATCGTGGCGCAAGGCCACGAACTCGCGAGCCACGGCTACGGCCACCAGCGCGTGACCGACCTCGACCCGGCCGGCTTCCGCGAGGACGTGACCCGCGCCAAGCAGCTGCTCGAAGACATCGGCGGCGAGCGCGTGATCGGCTACCGCGCCCCGAGCTTCTCGATCGGCGAGCGCAACCTGTGGGCGCTCGACGTGCTGCTCGAAACCGGCCACCGCTACAGCTCCAGCATCTACCCGGTCAAGCACGACCACTACGGCATGCCCGATGCCCCGCGCTTCGCGCACCCCGTGCGCGACGGCCTGCTCGAGGTGCCGCCCACCACGCTGCGGATGTTCAACCGCAACCTGCCGTCGAGCGGCGGCGGCTACTTCCGGCTGTTCCCGTACGCGCTGTCGCGCTGGATGATCGAGGCCGTGAACGCCCGCGACGGCGAGCCCGCGATCTTCTACTTCCACCCCTGGGAGATCGACCCCGAGCAGCCGCGCGTGGCCGCGGCCGACCTGAAGTCGAAGTTCCGCCACTACGTCAACCTCGACCGCAACGAGGCCAAGCTGCGCCGCCTGCTCGACGATCTGCGCTGGGACCGCATGGACAGGATCTTTCTGCCCGACCTGGCCCCCGCCAAGACGCGCGACGAGGTGGCCCTTGCCTGAGGCGAACACCCTGCACGTTCACCGCCTCGACGGCCGCGACGTGGCCGCCGTGGCCCGCTGGGACGCCTTCGCGGCGGCCTGTCCCTCGGCCACCTTCTTCCACCGCGCCGGCTGGGAGCGCATCCTGCGCGAGGTGTTCCGCCACGACACGCACTACCTGTTCGCCAGCGACGCCAGCGGCATCCGCGGCGTGCTGCCGCTGGCGCACGTGCAGAGCCGTTTGTTCGGGCGCTCGCTCTCGAGCCTGCCTTTCGCGGCCTATGGCGGCGTGGCCGCGCTCGACACCGAGGCCGAGGCCGCGCTCGTGATGCGCGCCGAGCAACTGGCGCGCGAACTCGGCGTCGAGCACCTGGAGCTGCGCAACACCGAGCGCCGCCACCCCGAGTGGCCCGCGCAAGACCTCTACGTGACCTTCCGCAAGCCCATCGAGCCCACGGAAGAGGCCAACATGCTCGCCATCCCGCGCAAGCAGCGCGCCATGGTGCGCAAGGGCATCAAGAACGGCCTGGTCGCCACCGTCGATCCCGACGTCGACACCTTCTTCGCGCTCTACGCCGACAACGTGCACCGTCACGGCACGCCCGCGCTGTCCAAGCGCTACTTCCGCGCGCTGCGCGAGGTCTTCGGCGACGACTGCGAGGTCTTCACCGTGCGCAGCGCCGAGGGCCGGCCGCTCTCGAGCGTGGTGAGCTTCTACTGGCGCGACGAGGTGCTGCCGTACTACGCGGGCGACGATTTCGCCGCGCGCGAGCTCGCGGCCAACGACTTCAAGTACTGGGAGCTGCTGCGCCGCGCCTGCGCGCGCGGGCTCAAGGTGTTCGACTACGGCCGCAGCAAGGTGGGCACCGGCCCCTACGCTTTCAAGAAGAACTGGGGCTTCGAGCCCACGCCGCTGCACTACGAGTACCGGCTGCTCACGCGCGACGCGATCCCGCAGAACAACCCGGCCAACCCCAAGTACCGGCTCATGATCGCGACCTGGCGGCGCCTGCCGCTGCCCGTGGCCAACTGGCTGGGCCCGCACATCGTGCGCAACCTCGGCTGATCCATGGCCAACCTGCTGTACCTGGTGCACCGCATGCCGTACCCGCCCGACAAGGGCGACAAGGTGCGCTCGTACCACCTGCTGCGCCACCTGCAGCGCCAGCACCGTGTGTTCCTGGGCACTTTCATCGACGACCCCGCCGATGAACAGCACGTGGACGCGCTGCGTGCGATCTGCCCCGACCTGCACCTGGTGCGCATCGACCCGCGCTGGCGCAAGCTCGCGAGCGCGCAGGGCTTTCTGCGCGGCGAGGCGCTGTCGCTGAGCTTCTACCGCCACGCCGGCATGCGGGAGTGGGTGCAGCGCATCGCGCGCGAGCACGAGCTGCACGCCAGCGTGGTGTTCTCGTCCACCATGTCGCCGTTCGCGGCCGAGCTGCTGCCCCAGGTGCCCATGCTGGTCGACATCGTCGACGCCGACTCGGTGAAGTGGACCCAGTACGCAGCCAACCACCGCTGGCCGATGTCGGCGGTGTACGCGCGCGAAGGCCGCCTGCTGCTCGCGCACGAACGCGCCACCGCGCTGCAGGCGCGCCAGTCGTACTTCGTGACGCCGCAGGAGGTGGAGCTGTTCCTCTCGCTCGCGCCCGATTGCCGCGGCCGCGTCAAGGCCATGGGCAACGGCGTCAACGCCGACTTTTTCCAGCCCGATGCGGCGCTGCCGTCACCCTTCGAGGCCGGCGAGCTGCCCATCGTGTTCACCGGCGCCATGGACTACTGGCCCAACATCGACGGCGTGCGCTGGTTCGCCGAGCACATGCTGGCCCCGATCCGCGCGCGCCACCCGCAGGCGCGCTTCTGGATCGTGGGCCGCAACCCCGCCTCGGCGGTGCAGGCGCTGGCCAGCGATGCGGTGCGCGTCACCGGCACGGTGCCCGACGTGCGGCCCTACCTGCAACACGCGGCCGCCGTGGTCGCGCCGCTGCGCGTGGCGCGCGGCCTGCAGAACAAGATCCTCGAGGCCATGGCCATGGGCCAGCCCGTGGCCACCGTGCCCTCGTGCGCCGAGGCCATCGGCGCGAGCGCCGAACAGGGCCTGCACCGCGCGGAGACCGCCGCCGACTTCGTGCAGGCCGTGCTCGACGCCTTCGCCGACCCGGCCGCGCGCCGCGCGCAGGGCGAGCGCGCGCGCGCCTTCGCCATCGACCATTTCGGCTGGACCGCGCACCTGAGCGCGATCGACGCCGACCTCCACCAGGACGCCTGAGCATGTGCGGCATCGCCGGTCTGTTCGACCCCCAGGGCCTGCGGCCCTTCGACCCCGCGCTGATGCGCCGCATCAACGACGTGCAGTCGCACCGCGGCCCCGACAGCGACGGCCTGCACCTCGAGCCCGGCCTCGCGCTGGGCCACCGGCGGCTGTCGGTGATCGACCTGTCCACCGGCGACCAGCCGCAGTTCAACGACGACGGCAGCGTGGCCATCGTCTTCAACGGCGAGATCTACAACTACCGCCAGCTCATGCCCGAGCTGCAGTCGCTGGGCTACCGCTTCCGCACGCGCAGCGACACCGAGGTGATCGTGCGCGCCTGGGAGGCCTGGGGCCCGGCCTGCGTGCAGCGCCTGCGCGGCATGTTCGCCTTCGCGCTCTGGGACCGGCGCCAGCAGACCCTGTTCCTCGCGCGCGACCGGCTCGGCGTCAAGCCCATGCACTACGCCTGGCTGCCGGATGGCAGCTTCGTGTTCGGCTCCGAGCTCAAGGTCATCACGGCGCACCCCGCGTTCGAGCGCCGCATCGACCCGCTCGCGGTGGAGGACTATTTCTCGCTCGGCTACGTGGCCGACCCGCGCTGCATCTACCAGAACGCCCACAAGCTGCCGTCGGCGCACACGCTCACGCTGCGCCGCGGCGGCCCGGCCCGGCCCGAGCCCGTGCCGTACTGGGACGTGCGCTTCACCAACGACAACCCGATCAGCGCCGCCGATGCCCAAGCCGAGCTGCGCGAGCGCCTGCGCGAATCGGTCGAGCTGCGCATGATCGCCGACGTGCCGCTGGGCGCCTTCCTCTCGGGCGGCGTCGATTCGAGCGCCGTGGTGGCCACCATGGCCGGCCTGTCGCCGCAGCCCGTGCACACCTGCGCCATCGGCTTCGACGATCCGAAGTTCAACGAGTCGGACTTCGCGAAGCAGGTGGCCGAGCGCTACCGCACCGACCACCGCCTGGAGATCGTGGGCACCGACGACTTCGGCCTCATCGACCGCCTGGCCTGGCTCTACGACGAGCCTTTCGCCGACAGCTCGGCGCTGCCCACCTACCGCGTCTGCGAAATGGCGCGCAAGCACGTGACCGTGGCGCTCTCGGGCGACGGCGGCGACGAGAGCTTCGGCGGCTACCGCCGCTACCGCATGCACCTGGGCGAAGAGGCGCTGCGCAGCCGGCTGCCGCTGGGCGTGCGCCGGCCGGTGTTCGGTGCGCTGGGTTCGATCTACCCCAAGGCCGACTGGGCGCCGCGCCCGCTGCGCGCCAAGACCACCTTCCAGGCCCTGGCCATGGACTCGGTGCAGGCCTACCACCACAGCATGTCGCACCTGCGCGCCGAGCAGCGCGCCGCGCTGTACACGCCGGCCTTCCAGCAGCAGCTCGGCGGCTACAGCTCGCTCGACGTGTTCGCGCAGCACGCCGAGGCCGCGGGCACCGACGACCCGCTCGCGCTGATCCAGTACATCGACTACAAGACCTGGCTGGTCGGCGACATCAACACCAAGGTCGACCGCGCGAGCATGGCGCACTCGCTCGAGGTGCGCGAGCCGCTGCTCGACCACGAGCTCATCGAATGGCTGGCCACGCTGCCCAACCGCCACAAGATCGACGGCGGCGAGGGCAAGGCCCTGCTCAAGCGCGCCATGGAGCCCATGCTGCCGCACGACGTGCTGTACCGGCCCAAGATGGGCTTCTCGGTGCCGCTGGCGAGCTGGCTGCGCGGGCCGCTGGCCGAGCGCGCGCGCGAAGCCGTCACGGGCGATCGGTTGCTCGGCACCGGCCTGTTCCAGCCGGAGCGGCTGCGCCAGCTGTACGACCAGCACCAGGCCGGCACCAGCGACCATGCCACGCCGCTGTGGATGTTCGTGATGTTCGAGGCTTTCCTTCGGCAGGCGGAGACCACGGCATGAAGACCCGCGTGGTGCACGTCGTCTACCGCTTCGACATGGGCGGGCTCGAGAACGTGATCGTGCAGCTCATCAACCGCCTGCCGGCCGAGCGCTTCGAGCACGTGGTGCTCTCGCTCACCACGGTGGGCGATTTCGCGCAGCGCATCGAACGGCCCGACGTGCGCCTGATCGCGCTCGACAAGCCGCCGGGCCACGCCTTCAAGCTCTACCCGCGCATCTGGCGCCTGCTGCGCGAGCTGCGCCCGCAGGTGCTTCACACCTGCAACATCGCGCCGCTGGAAATCGTGCCCGTGGCCGCGCTCGCGGGCGTGCCGCAGCGCATCCACGTGGAGCACGGCTGGGACGCGGCCGACCCCGATGGCCGCAACCCGCGCTACCGCTGGCTGCGCCGGCTCTACGCGCCCTTCGTGACGCGCTTCGTGTCGGTCTCGGCCGACCTCGACCGCTACCTGCAGACCGCCATCGGCGTGGCCGACCACCGCCGCTGCCTGGTGGGCAATGGTGTGGACACCCAGGCCTTCCGGCCCGGCGCGGGCGACCCGCCCGCGGGCTGCCCGTTCACGCCCGGCGAACACTGGATCGTGGGCACCGTGGGCCGCATGATGACGGTGAAGAACCAGCCGCTGCTCGCGCGCGCCTTCGTGCGCCTGCTGCGCGAGCGCCCCGATCTGCGGCCGCGCGCGCGCCTGGTGATGGTGGGCGACGGCCCGCTCAAGGCCGAGGTCGAGCGCGTGCTCGGCGAGGCCGGCCTGCGCGAGCTCGCCTGGCTGCCCGGTGCGCGCAGCGACGTGGCCGAGCAGCTGCGCAGCTTCGACGTGTTCGCGCTGCCCTCGCAGGCCGAAGGCACCTCGTGCACGCTGCAGGAGGCCATGTCCAGCGCGCGCGCCGTGGTCGCCACGGCCGTGGGCGGCACGCCCGACCTCATCACGCCCGAGAGCGATGGCCTGCTCGTGCCCAGCGACGACGAGGCCGCGCTCGCGCAGGCCCTGCTGCGCCTGCACGACGACCCCTCGCTGGCCCTGCGACTGGGCCAGGCCGCGCGCCGCCGCGCCCTGGCGCATTTCTCCCTCGACTCCATGGTCGCGTCCTACGCCGCGCTGTTCGCCGGCGAGCCGCAGCCCCAGCCGGCCTGAGGCCGCCCGCCATGCGCATCCTGTACCACCACCGCACCGCCAGCAAAGACGGCCAGGCCGTGCACATCGAAGAAATGATCGACGCGCTGCGCGGCCTGGGCCACGAGGTGCGCGTGGTGGCGCCCATGGTCGGCGACGACACCGGCCAGATGGGCGGCGGCGTGGGCTGGGTGCACCGCCTCAAGGCGCGGCTGCCGCGTGCGGTCTACGAACTCATGGAGCTCGCCTACAGCGCGGTGGCCTACCGCAAGCTGCTGCGCGCCGCGCGCGAGTTCCAGCCCGACGCGATCTACGAGCGCTACAACCTGTTCCTGCTCTCGGGCCTGATGGCCAAGCGCCGCCTGGGCCTGCCGCTGCTGCTCGAAGTCAACGCGCCGCTGGTGCAGGAGCGCGCGCAGCACAGCGGCGGCCTGTCGCTGCAACGCCTGGCGCGCTGGGCCGAAGGCACGGCCTGGCGCGGCGCCGACGCCGTGCTGCCGGTGACGGCGGTGCTTGCGCAGCACGTGCGCGCCTATGGCGTGCCGGCCGAGCGCATCCACGTGGTGCCCAACGGCATCAACCGCGCGCACTTCGCGGGCGCGCCCACGCCCGAGGCCGCCAAGCGCGCGCTCGGCCTCGAAGGCCGGCTGGTGCTGGGCTTCACCGGCTTCGTGCGCGAATGGCACGGGGTCGACCGCATCATCGACTGGATGGCCGGTGCCGACGCGCCGGCCGAGTCGCACCTGCTCATGGTGGGCGACGGCCCGGTGCGCGCCGCGCTCGAAGCCCAGGCCGCGCGCCTGGGCCTGTCGCAGCGCGTGAGCTTCACGGGCGTGGTGCACCGCGACGCGGTGCCCGCCCACGTCGCGGCCTTCGACATCGCCTTGCAGCCCGCCGTCACGGCCTATGCGTCGCCGCTCAAGCTCATGGAGTACCTGGCGCTGGGCAAGGCGGTGGTGGCGCCGGCCACGCCCAACCTCATGGAGGTGCTCACGCACGAGGTGAACGCGCTGCTGTTCGACGAGCACGGCGCCGGCGCGCTCGAAGCCGCGCTCACGCGCCTGTGCCGCGACGGCGAACTGCGGGCCCGCCTGGGCCAGGGCTCGGCCGACACCATCGACCGGCTCGGGCTGACCTGGAGCGGCAACGCGCAGCGCGCGGTGCGGCTGGCCGAGGCCGCGCGGGCAGGGCAGGGCCGCACCGCGGGAGCGCGCGCATGATCAAGGTGCTGCTGTTCTCCACGCTGTTCCCGAGCAGCGTGCGCCCCATCCACGGCATCTTCGTCGAGACGCGGCTGCGCGAGCTCGTGAAGAGCGGCGAGGTGCAGGCCAAGGTCATCGCACCCGTGCCCTGGTTCCCGTCCACCGCGAAACGCTTCGGCGAGTACGCGCAGTTCGCCGCCACGCCGCGCCATGAAGTGCGCAACGGGCTCGAAGTGCACCACCCGCGCTACCTGCTGCTGCCCAAGGTGGGCATGAACCTCGCGCCCTGGGCCATGGCGCTGGCCGCGCTGCCGCTGGCGCGCCGGCTGCAGCGCGAGGGCTTCGACTTCGACCTGATCGACGCCCACTACTACTACCCCGACGGCGTGGCCGCGGGCCTGCTCGCGAAGTGGCTGGGCAAGCCCTTCCAGGTCACCGCGCGCGGCACCGACCTCAACCTGATTCCGCAGTACGCCTACCCGCGCAAGCTCATCCTCGAAACGGCCGCGCGCGCGCACGCCTCGATCGGCGTGTGCCAGGCGCTCATGGACAGCCTGCGCGATCTCGGCGGCGACCCCGCCAAGCTGCACACGCTGCGCAACGGTGTGGACCTGCAGCGTTTCGTGCCCGAGCCGCGCGAGGCCGCGCGCGAGCGCCTGGGCCTGCCAAGCGAGGGGCCGTACCTGCTGTCGGTGGGCCACCTGATCGAGCGCAAGGGCCACCACCTGGCCATCGAGGCCCTGCCGGCGCTGCCCGGCGTGACCCTGCTGATCGCGGGTGCGGGCCCCGAGGAAGGCCGGCTCAAGGCCCTGGCCGCGCGCCTGGGCGTGGCCGATCGCGTGCGCTGGGCCGGCGTGGTGCCGCAGACCGAGCTCAAGTGGTGGTACAGCGCGGCCGACGTGCTCGCGCTGTGCAGCAGCCGCGAGGGCTGGGCCAACGTGCTGCTCGAGGCCATGGCCTGCGGCACGCCCGTGATCGCCACCAACATCTGGGGCACGCCCGAGGTGGTGAGCACGCCCGACGCCGGCGTGCTGATGGCGCGCCGCGATGCCGCCGCGCTGGCCGAGGCCTGGCAGCGGCTGCAGGCCGCGCTGCCCACGCGCGCCGCCGTGCGTGCGCACGCCGAACGCTTCTCCTGGGACGAGACCACCGCCGGCCAGCTCGCGCTCATGCGGCCGCTGGCCCACAAGGACCCCGCGGCGCCTGCCAGCGCCGCCCTGCCGCACACGCCAAGCCCATGAACACGACCGACCGCTTCCCCACCGCCGACCGCTGGGCCTGGCTGCTGATCGCCCTGGTGATCGCAGCGCTGTTCCTGCAGGCCCCGCACGGCGGCGCCTTCTACTGGAGCGATGCGCCGCGCCACGCGCTCAACGGCGTGTTCGTGTGGGACCTGCTCACGTCCATGCCCCTGAGCGACCCGGCCGGTTATGCCTACCGCTATTACGCCCAGTACCCGGCGCTCACCATCCTCTTCTACCCGCCGCTGTTCTACTTCCTGAGCGCGCCGTTCTTCGGGCTGCTGGGCGTGTCGCACGAGGTTGCGCTGCTGGTGGTGTTCCTGCACTACCTGGCGCTGGGCTGGGGCACCTACCGCCTGGCGCGCTTCTGGCTCGCGCCCTTCGCGGCCGCCTGCGTGGCCCTGCTGCTGGTGTGCCTGCCCGAACTGGCCTTCTGGGGCCGGCAGGTGATGCTCGAAGTGCCGGCCTTCGCCTTCCTGGTCTGGAGCGCCGTGGCCTTCGTGGCCTACCTGCGCGGCGCGCCGGTCTCGCGCCTGTACCTCGCGGGTGCGCTGCTGGTGCTGGCCATGTACACCAAGATCAGCGTGGCCTTCGTGGCGCTGGCCTACGTGGTGGCGCTGTGGCAGCGCGACGGCCTGGGCGTGCTGCGCAACCGGCACCACTGGGCGGTGGCGCTGATCGCGGCGGTGGCGCTGGTGCCGCTCATGGTGCTCACGGTGAAGTTCGGCCAGGCCAACGTGCAGTCGGTCACCGGCGTGGCCGATTCCGTGGCCTCGCGCACCAGCCTCGCGGGCTGGCTCTGGTACCTGCGGCAGATTCCCTCGCAGATGGGCTGGGCCCTGACGGCCGCGGCGCTGCTGGGCGCGCTCGCCTGGGTCTGGCGCGGCCGCGGCGCGGCGGGGCAGGGCCGCGACGGCGGCTTCTGGCTCACCTGGTTCGTGGCCGGCTACGTGTTCTATTCGCTGATCGACCTCAAGGAGGCGCGCCACAGCGTCTACCTGCTGCTGCCGCTGGTGCTGGCCGCGGTGGTCGGCCTGTCGGCGCTGCTGCCCGCGCGCTGGCTCAAGCCGGTGCTGGGCCTGCTGGTGCTGGCCACGGCGGTGCAGACCTTCGTCTGGCGCCCGGTGTTCTACGTGGACGGCTACGCCAAGGTGGTCGACGAGATCACCCGCCTGGCGCCGCGCGACAGCGTGGTGCTGTTCTCGGGTTACCGCGACGGCTCCTTCGTGTTCAACCTGCGCGCGCGCGAGGACCGGCGCGACCTGAGCGTGCTGCGCGCCGACAAGATCCTGCTCAGCGTGGCGGTGCGCCGCGAACTCGGTGTCGAGCAGAAAGACCTGTCGGTCGAGCAGATGGCCGACATCATCGACGCCAGCGGCGTGCACTACGTGGTCATGCAGCCGGGCTTCTGGACCGACCTCGAGGTGATGCGCCGCTTCGAGAGCCTGATGGCCTCGCCGCGCTTCGAGGTGGTGGCGCGCATTCCCACGCCGGCCAACCACCGGGCCCACGAAACCGAGCTCGTGATCCTGCGCAACAAGGGCAATGTGGGCCCCAAGCCCGACAAGCTCAACATCGAGCTCAAGATCATCAACCGGCGCATCACCGTGCAGTGAGCCACCGCCATGGAAGCCTTCATCCTCACGCTGGACGTCTTCGCCGTGACCTACCTGTGCTGGCGGCTGTTCCGCCACGACCCGAGCGAGCCCGAGTCGCAGGCCCTGGGCTTCATGGGCTACCGCACGGACGGCGAGGAATGAGCGCGCGCAGGCCTTGCCACCGCCGGCTCGCAGGGGGTGCCCATGCGTGACCTGATGTTCGCCATCGCCATGCTGATGGTGATCCCGCTGGCCATCGTGCGCCCCGTCAATGCCTACCTGGTGTGGGGCTGGACCGCGGTGCTGATCCCCACCAGCTACCTGTTCGGCTTCATGCAGGGCGCGCGGCTGAACTTCCTGTTCGCGATGATCGCGATCCTGCTGGTGCTGTTCCGGCGCGTCGACTGGTCGCTCTACAAGCCCAACCGCACGGTGTGGATCTACCTGCTGCTGCTCACGCACGCGACCATCGCCTTCCTGCTGGGCTTCGACGGCAACAAGGACAACGGCACCTACTACGAGGTGCTGGCCAAGGTCATGGTGTTCTGCCTGCTCATGCCCATGTTCATCCACCAGCGCCTGCACATCCACGCGATGGTGATGGTGATCGTGTTCGGCATGGGCATCCACGGCGTGCTCGACGGGCTCAAGACCCTGTCCTCGGGCGGCGCGCACAACATGTACGGCCCGCGCGGCAGCATGATCTACGACCGCAACCACCTCTCCACCGCGCTCGCGGTGGTGCTGCCGCTGGCGTATTTCCTCTACCAGTACGCCAGGCACCGGATCATGCGCATGGGCTTTCTCGCGGCCTTCGCGCTGATCGTGCTGGCCATCATGGCGGGCGGCTCGCGCGGTGGCTTCATCGCGCTCGCCGTGGTGGGCTTCTGGCTCATCCTCACCTCGCGGCGGCGCTGGAGCACGCTGCTCATCGTGGCCACGCTGGGCAGCCTGCTGTTCGTGTTCGCGCCCGAGCGCTGGACCTCGCGCCTGTCCACCATCGAAACCGCCGACAGCGACGCCTCGTTCATGGGCCGCGTGGTGGCCTGGAAGATCAGCGCTGCGATCGCCGTGGACAACCCGGTGTTCGGCGGCGGCTTCCATGCCGTGCAGTACCAGCCGGTGTGGGACCGCTACAAGGACGCGCCGAGCCCGCTCGACTTCCTCAACATCGAGATCCCGCCGTTCAAGGCCAAGGCGGCCCACAGCATCTACTTCGAGGTCATGGGCGACCAGGGCTTCGTGGGGCTGCTGATCTTCCTCGGCATGTTAAGCCACGCCCTGTACAGTCGCGGCAGCATCAAACGCATGGCGCAGGAACTGGGACCGCGCTTCACCTGGGCGCGCGACCTCGGCGACATGCTGATGCTCTCCGTGCTGGCCTACATGACCGGCGGCGCCTCGGTCAGCGTGGCCTACCTCGAACTGATCTACATGGTGGTCATGTTGATGGAGATCCTGCGCGTGCATGTGCGTGATGCGCATGCCGCCGAGATGCGAGCCCGCAAGGTCCTGGCGACCGCCGAGCGCTCTGCCAGCCCCACTTCCGACAAGGCCGCCGCGGCCCACTGATACATGCCTTTGACTGAGCCGACCATCCCGCTCGATCAGCGCGCAACCGGGGGCCCCGCGCCCCTGGTGTCCGTGATCATGCCGGCGTGGAACGCGTTTCCCTGGATCGAGGAAGCCGTGGCGAGCGTGCTCACGCAGTCGTTCCGCGACCTCGAACTCATCGTCGTCAACGACGGCTCCACCGACGGCGACTACCGCCAGTTCGAACGCCGCGATCCGCGCGTGCGCGTGATCGAGGGCGAACGCGGCGGCGTGTCGCGGGCCCGCAACCTGGCCATGGCGGCCGCGCGCGGGCGCTACTTCGCCTTCATCGACGCCGACGACGTGTGGGTGCCGGGCAAGCTCGACGCCCAGGTGCGCTTCCTCGAAGCCAATCCCGACATCGACGTGGCCTACGGCGAGATCGCGCGCTGGGCCTGCCTGCCCGACGGCACCTACCCGCCCGCGAGCAGCTACTTTCCCTCGCTGCCCGCGGTGTACGAGGTCGACCCGGCGCGCCGTGGCTGGGGCTACACGCGCATCCTCATGGGCAGCCCGCTGGGCATGATCACGCCCGTGATGCGCCGCTCGCTCTACGAGAAGGTGGGCGAGTTCGACGTGCGCCTGTCGCGCGGCGAAGACTACGATTTCTGGCTGCGCTGCTCGCGCGAGGGCCGGCTGCAGCGCTTTCGCGCGGTGCTCGCGCTCTACCGCATGCGCCCCACCAGCGCCATGCACCAGATGGTCAAGGACAACCCGCTGGTGCAGGTGCTCGAATCGGCGCGCGAGCGCTTCGGCCTGGCCGACCCCGACGGGCGCGCCGTGACGCCGGCGCAGTTCCGCCGCCGCCTGGGCCGCTGCCACTTCGACCACGGCTACAACCACTTCTGGTCGGGCGACCCCGGTGTGGCCCACCGCGCCTTCGGGCGCGCGCTGCTGCACCGCTACCGCCCGGCGCGCTCGCTGGTGTACTGGGTGCTCTCGGGCTTCAAGCGGCTGCGCCACGGAGGCCCGCATGGCGGCTGAGCGCCTTCGCACCGAGCGCGTGCGCATCGACCGCCTGGCGAGTGCCGACCGCGCCGCCTGGGACGGCCTGCTCGCCCAGGGGCACCAGTTTCCCGCGGCCTTCATGAGCGCCACCTACGCCGAGGCCGTGCACCGCACGGTGGGCCCGGTGCAGGTGCTGGTGGCGCGCGAGCAGGGCCGCGCGGTGGGCTTTCTGCCGCTGCAGCGACTGGCCGGCTGGCCTGGCCGCCTCGGGGTGCACGAGCCGCCCGGCGGGGTCATGACCGACTACTTCGGCTGGGTCGCGCAAGCCGGCTTCGCACAGCCCTTCGCGAGCGCGTTGCGCCAGGCCGGCGTGCCCTGCGTGTACTTCACCCACCTCGACCAGCCGCAGCTCGACATGGGCATGCCCGGCGACCAGCCCAAGACCGGCCTGCGCACCAACTTCCGCGGCGGTGCCGAGGCCTACTGGGCCGAACTGCGCGAGCGCGACCGCAAGCTGGTGTCCGACACCGAACGGCGCACCAAGCGGCTGGAGCGCGAGCACGGCGAGATCCGCTTCGCGCTCGACGACCCCGATCCGCAGGGCGCGCTCGAACAGCTCATCGCGCTCAAGCTCGCGCAGTACGCGCGCACCGGGGTGCGGCGGCCGCCGCTGGGCGTGTCGGGCCACCGCGCACTGCTGCACGCGCTGTTGCCGTCCACCGATCCGCTGTGCCACGGCCGCATCAGCACGCTGCGCATCGGCGGGCGGCTGATCGCCGCGCACTTCGGCCTGCAGTGCCAGGATGTGCTGCACTTCTGGTTTCCGGTCTACGACGAGGCCTACGCGGCCTACTCGCCCGGCCGCATCCTGCTGCGCCACGTGATCCAGCACGGTGCATCGGCGGGCATCGCCCTGATCGACCGCGGCGTGGGCGACTCGCCCGCCAAGCGCGACTTCGCCAACGAAGAGCACCGCTTCTACAAGGGCCTGGTGGGCGCCGGGCCGCGCGGTGCGCTGGCGCGCCAGGGCCTGCGCGCGGGCTGGCGCTTCGGTTGGGCCTGACACACACAACGAGGGGAGTGGCGCCATGATGGAAGCGCTGGGATACGTGTTGCTGGCGCTGATCGGCCTGGGGCTGGCCGGACTGGCCCTGCTGGCCGCGGGGCTGGTGTGGCAGCGCATCGACCAGTACCGCTGGCGCACGCGCTTCGATGTGCGCCGCGACGCCGATCTGCCGCGCAGCGACCGGGTGGTGCGCACACAGGCCCTGAGCCTGGGGCCCGAGGGCCTGCAACTGCCCACGATCGACCAGCCCTTCGGCTCGGCCTTCCTCGAACTGCGCGTGCGCGCCACGGCCGCAGGCCTGCTCGCCGACCCCTGGATCGAGCTGGAGGGTGAGGGCGCGCGGGTGCGCCAGTACGTCGAACGCGGCGCGCGCGGACGCCGCCTGGTCAATGCCACGGCGCTGCTGCGGGCCAACGGGGCCGCGCCGCGCTGGCGCCTGCGCACCGGCCTGCTCCAGGTGGATGGCGCCGAGGCGGTGCTGCACCTGCTCGCGCCCTCGACCGTGGCCGACCCCGACGCGCGCACGCTCGTGATCGCGCCGCACCCCGACGACGCCGAGCTCGCGGCCTGGAGCCTGGTGTCGCGCCGCCAGACCTGGGTCGTCACGGTCACGCAGGGCGACGCCGGGCCCAACGCCTATGGCACGCACTTCGACGACCCGGTCGAGTCCTACCGCACCAAGGCCGGCATCCGCGTGTGGGACAGCCTGAACATCGTGCGCATGGCCGGCGTGCCGCTCGATCGCATCGCCAACCTCGGCTACTTCGACGGCACCCTGGCCGCCATGCAGCGTGGCGGCGGCCCGGTGCAGGCCGAGTTCCTGCAGGAGAGCGATCCCGGCGTGCGCCGCCACAACCCGATCGCGCCGCAGCGCACGCCCGCCGAGGCCACCTGGCAGGGCCTGGTCGACGACATCGCCGCGCTGCTGCGCGAGGTGCGCCCGCAGCGCATCGCCGTGCCGCACCCGCAGCTCGACCCGCACCCCGACCACCGCTGCTCCACGCTGGCCACGCTGCAGGCCCTGCAGCAGGTGGGCCTGCGCGAGGGCGAGCTCTGGCTCTACACCAACCACCTGGGCTACACCAAGACCCATCCCGTGGGGCCCAACGACGGCGAGATCGGCCTGCCGCACGGGCTGCCCGAAGGCACCCTGTTCGACAGCGTGGTGTCGGTGCCCATGGACGCGCGCACGCGTTTCCTCAAGCGGCTCGCGGTCGAGGCCCAGCACGACCTGCAGGCCACGCCGCCGGTGGCCATGCCCACGCTCGCGCAGCGCGCCGTGGGCCTGCTGCGCACGCTCTACCGCAGCACGGTGGTGGCCGACATCGGTTTCATCCGCCGCGCGCCACGGCCGAACGAACTGTTCTACGTGCTCGCCTACGATCGCGCGGGCGAACTCGCCGCGCGCATCGACCTGCAGGACAGCGACGCCGGCGCGGCCTGAGGCCGCGGGCCGTTCAGGCCTTGGGCGCCTTGCGCCGCGCCAGCATCGCCGTCACCTCCACGCCCAGCGGCAGCCGCAGCGCCACCGTGGCCGCGACCCACACCGCGAGCGAAGGCAGGCCGAGCGCCACGATGTGCAGCAGCGGCGGCATGGGCGGCAGCAGCCATTCGACCAGCAGCGCGGCGGCGACCGTGAGCGCGGTCATCAACAGCACCGGCAGCACCGAGCGCAGCCACTGCCTCACGCCGATGTGCAGGAAACGCCGGTTCACCCACACCACCACGGGCAGCGCAATGAACTGGCCGAGCATGAGCGACTGTGCGAAACGCGCCAGCGTGCCGTCGAACAGCCACCAGGCCACGCCCACCTTGATGGCAATGAGCGCTGCCATCGGCAGGCCCGCCAGGTAGGGCTTGCCGATGCCCGTGAGCGCGGGCTGGGTGAAGAAGAACAGCACGCCCATGCCGGTGGCCACGCACAGCCAGGGAATGGCCGCGGCGCTCGGCAGCCATTGGGCGCCGTAGAGGAACAGCACGATCGGCTCGGCCAGGATGGCGGTGAGCGCGAGCGCGGGCAGCAGCAGCGTGGCCAGGTACGAGGTGATCTTGCACACCTCGGCCGCGAGGTCTTCGTTGCGGTGGTGCAGGCGCGCGAGGTAGGGCAGGGCGAAGTAGTTCACCGCAGGCATGAGCGCGCTGCTCGCGATGTTCACCGTGGAATTGGCGCGGCTGAACAGGCCCACCGCGGCGGGCGTGCTCAGGCGGCCCAGCATGACGTCGGGGATCGCGTTGTCGAGCGCGCGCAGCGACGAGGTCATGATGGTGCCGACGCCGAAATTGGCGATGTGCGACCAGCCCTTGAGGCTCGGGATGATGGGCGCACGGTCGAGCGAGACCCAGCGGATCGCCACGCAGTGCGCCAGGATGTGGATCAGGTTGGCCCAGGCCATGGTCATGTAGCCCGCGCCCTGCCAGGCCAGCACGACCGAAGCCGTGATGTAGACCGCGAGCGAGGCCAGGCCGGCCTTGGCGGTGCGCACCACCTCGAGGTTGCGCACCAGGATCGCGCCCGGGATGGCGCCGAACGGGATGAAGACGAAGCCCAGCGCGAGCACCTCCACCACGCGCTCCACGCGCGGCTCGCCGAAAAAGCCCGCCCAGTGCGACGAGCCGAGGTAGAGCAGCAGCGCGACCGACCACGAGGTGAACATCACCACGCCCAGCGCCGAGCGGATGGCCTCGGGCGTGAGCTCTTTCTGGCGCTTGATGAACGAGCTCACGCCGAAGTCGCGGAAGATGTGCGCGATCGCCACCAGGATCGCGCTCATCGAGTACACGCCGATGTCGTCGGGCGTGAGCAGGCGCGCGAGCACGATGCTGAGCGCGAAATGCCCCACGGTCTCTGCGTTGCTCGCAATGAGCTGGATGCCGAACTTCTTGCGGACTGAACTCACGTTGGGGTTTCCGGTGGGGTGTTGGGGCAGGGTCAGCAGCGCGTGGCCACGGCCACCAGCAGGCCGCCGGGCGCCGTGTGGCTGGACAGCAGCACCGGCAGCGTGCCGGCGTCGGTGGGCACGGGCACTTCGCGCGTATCGGTCTCCAGGCCCGCGTGCAGTGCCTTGAGGTCGATCGCGAGGCCGGTGCCCACGGCCTTGAGGCAGGCTTCCTTGCGCGTCCACACGCGCAGAAAGGCCGACTCGCGCTGCGCGCCCTGCAGCGCCTGGTAGCCCGCGATTTCCGCGGGGGTGAAATTCATCGCGGCCAGCGCATCGATGTCGGGCCAGCCGCGCTCGCCTTCGATGTCCACGCCGACCTCGGCCTCGTCGCAGAGCACCACCAGGCTGTGGTCTTCGTGGTGGCTCATGTTGAAGTGCGGCGCGGGCGCGGCGAGCGCCGCGGTGTCGAGCTCGGGCTTGTCGTGCAGGCCCAGGCGCAGCGGCACGGCCGGCCCGGGCAGGCCCAGGCGCTCGCCGAGCACCGCGCGCAGCGCGCGGCGGCGGTGCACGTAGCGCACGCGATCGCGCTGAAAACGCAGCCGCAGCACGCGCGCGCGCTCGGCCGGACTCAGCCAGGGGTCGTCGGCGGGGGCGCCTTCGGTGGCGCGGGGGTGGTGGAAGAGCCAGGCCTGAAGGCGGACCGGATGGTTCAGGACCAGCGCAATGCGGGGCATGGATCGGTGGGTGCGGCGTCGGATGAAAGGGCGCCCGCGCTGGGCCATCGGGAGCTGCCCGCATTGTGTGGCAAAGGCAACGCCGCGCGCGTGGCGCAATTGTTGTGCGCCATTGAAAAGCACACAATCGAACGCACACATCAATGCACACACGGGCCACAACGGGCCCGCACCTGGAGGCGAAGCATGCTGCAATGTTTCGGGCAGGGGGTGAATGCACAGTGGCTGGACCACCAGCCCTTCCGCTTCGAGCACCGGCTCCTGGGGCATCCCGCGCTCTCGATGGAGAACCTCGCTCGGGTGATACCGCGCCTGCCGCAAGGGCAGGTGATGTATTCCACCCGGCTGCTCGCCACCGACGACAACTTCGAGAAGACCTTCCGCCAGCGGCCGATCGACCGCAGCATCGAGGAAACCATCGAAACGCTGCGCACGTCGGACTCCTACATCATGGTGAATTCGCCGCAGGTCGACGAATCCTTCCGTGAGCTGTACGAGGCGCTGATCGGTGACGTCGAAACCCTGATGCGCGAGCGCGGCGTGGGCGTGAAGGCGGTCACGCCCAAGCTCTATCTTTTCATCGCTTCGCCCAACAGCGTCACGCCCTTCCACATCGACCGGTACTCGACCTTTCTGCTGCAGTTCCAGGGCAGCAAGCAGGTCACGGTGTCCATGCCCTTCGACGAGCGCGTGGTCACCGATGCCGACTGCGAAAACTATGTGTCGTACGTGAGCACGAAGCTGCCCTGGGGCCCCGAAAAAGACCGCTATTCCACCACCTTCGATTTCGAGCCCGGGCAGGCGATCCACATCCCCTTCGTCTCGGGCCACCACGTGCGCAACGGGCCGGGCGAGGTGTCGGTCTCGATGTCCATCATCTTCAACACCGCGCAAACCATGATGTGGCGCGAAACGCTGAACTTCAACCAGCGCATGCGCAAGTGGCTCGGCCCGGTGGGCATCGCGCCCGGCCACGTGGGCCGCTCGCCCTTGCGCGACGGCTGCAAGGCCGCGCTGTGGCACCAGTGGGCGCGGCTGCGCGGCTACTGAGACCGGCGCCCGTTCGGGCGGATTCAAGCGGGCGTGGCGCCCGCCGCCGCGAGTTCGGCGGCCCAGCCGCCCAGGCGTTCGATCACGAGCCGCTGCGCCGCGAGCGAGGTGGCGGTGTGGTCGATCTCGGGCACGTAGTCGCAGCGCACACGGTGCACGAAGTCGTGCTGGGCGAAGGCGTCGCGCAACTGCTCGGGGTAGTTGTAGGTCCAGAGCAGGCTGCCCGTGTACATGAAATACACCGAGGTGCCGCGGTCCACGAGCGACTGGATCGCGCGCGCGAAGGCCTCGGGCGGCGGGGCGTTGTCGCCCGCGTCCGCTTTGCCGGCCGGCACGGCGTCCGAACCGAGCAGGCCACGCGCGCCGCGTTCGATGGCCGAGCGCGTCCACGACAGCAGGGTGCGCGTCGGGTCGGCCGCGAGCTGGCGCTGCAGGCGCACGGTGTGGGTGCGCGGCGTGGGGTACACGTAGCCGTCGAGCATCCACAGGCCTTTCACGCGCGGGTCTTCCAGGGCCGTGGCCAGGCCGTTGTGCGCGCCCGAGCAGATGCCCGCGATGGCGAAGCTGTCCACCGAACAGATTTTTTGCAGGTGGTCCATGGCCTGGCGCAGGTCGTGCACCACCTGTTGCTGGAAGGGCGCGGCGTCGGCCGGCGTGCGGCTGTCGCCCACGCCCGAGAGATCGAGCCGCAGGCAGGGGTGGCCCTGGCGCGCCAGCGCACGCGCGAGCTTCACGTGCAGGCGGTGCGGGCCGATGCGGTGCACCACGCCCGCATTGGGCAGGATGAAGGCGGGCCCGCGCGGGGTGGTCGAGGCGGGCAGGGTCAGCGTGCCGATCAGGTGGCGGTCGCTGCCGAAACCGAGCGGGACTTCCTTCATGCGTCGATCCCCCGGATCCATTGGGACAGTGCCTGCAGCGCCTGCTGCGGCACCAGCGCGGTGTTGACCGCCTCTTCCGAGGTCCAGTCGAAATGCACCGGCACCGACTGGTGCACGGCCGCGATGCCCGCGCCGTTGAGGGCCTGCGCCAGGTCCTCGGGCATGGGGTCGGGTTCGTGGGTCAGCACCACGGCCTCGCTGGCGCGCAGCGCGCGGTAATCGGCCGCGCCCACGCGGGCCAGCTGCGCCGGCAGATCGGGGTGCAGGCCGAAGCCCAGCAGCTCGGTGCAGGGGATGGCGCCCTCGGCGGTGTCGGCACCGGTCGGGGGCAGGGCCCCGGCTTGCCGCAGCGGCTGCAGCGCTCGCGCGTGCGCGGCGCGCAGCTCGGCGAGGTAGGCCTCGCCCGAGACCACGGGCGCCCACAGGCCGATGCGGTGCGGCGCCGGCGTCAGGCCGACGCAGGCGCGCGCAGCGATCACGCCGGCCAGCCGCGCGCAGACCCAGGAGAGCTGCCGCGCGCGCGAGCGGCGCAGCAGCTCGGCGTGGGCCAGGCGCAGGTCGTCGACCCAACGATCGAGCTGGCCGTCTTCGTCCTCGCCCAAGGACTCGCCGGTGCCGAAGTAGTCGAAGCGCAGCGCGGCCGTGCCGGCCTGCGCGAGTTCTTCGGCCAGCAGGCGGTAGAGGCGGTGGATGCGCACCGCCTCCTGGCCCAGGGGATTGCACAGCAGCACCGCGTGACCGCTGTTGCGGGCCGGGTGCGCGGGGTGGAACACACCATAGAGGGGGTTGTCAGGGCCGCCGAAGCGCAGGGGCGTCATCGGTTGCGGTCCTCCGTGCCGATGGCGCGCGCGATCTGGCCCAGGTTGTCGAAGATCATCTGTCGCACGGTGATGCGGGTGTTCAGGCGGCTGTTGATTTCGGCGACGGCGCGCATGGCCAGCAGGGAATGGCCCCCGAGGTTGAAGAAATTGTCGGCGCTGCCCACGCGCTCCACGCCGAGCAGGCGGGCCCAGATGGCCGCGAGCTCGAGCTCGGTGGGCGTGCTCGGCGCGACGAAACCGGCCTCGTCGCGCTCGCCGCCGCTGTGCGCCTCGGTGGCCGGCGCGGGCAGCGCGTGGCGGTTGATCTTGCCGTTGGGCAGCAGCGGAATGGCGTCGAGGCCGACGAAGTGCTGCGGCACCATGTAGTCGGGCAGCGAGCCGCGCAGGTGGTCGCGCAGCGCCTGCACCGCGGGCATCTCGCCCTCGCTCACCAGGTAGGCCACCAGGCGCTGGTCGCCGGGCCGGTCCTCGCGCACGATCACCACGGCGCGCGTGATGGCCGGGTGCGCGGTGAGCGCGGTCTCGATCTCGCCGAGCTCGATGCGGTAGCCGCGCACCTTCACCTGGAAGTCCATGCGGCCCTGGTGTTCGAGCAGGCCGTCGGCGCGCCAGCGGCCGCGGTCGCCCGTGCGGTAGAGGCGCTGGCCGGGCCGCAGCGGATCGGGCACGAAGCGCTCGGCGGTGAGCTCGGCGCGGTGCAGGTAGCCCAGCGTCACGCCCTCGCCGCCGATGCAGATCTCGCCCGGCACGCCGATGGGGCAGGGCTGCAGCCGCGCATCGAGTATCTGCACCGTGGTGTTGGCGATCGGCGTGCCGATGCTGATGCCTTCGGTGCCCGTCACGCGCCAGCAGGTCGACCAGACCGTGGTCTCGGTGGGGCCGTACATGTTCCAGAGCTCGCCACAGCGCGCCAGCAAGAGCGCGGCCAGGTCGCCCGGCAGGCCTTCGCCGCCGATCAGGGCCTTGAAGCCCGCATGGCCCTGCCAGCCGGCCTCGATCAGCATGCGCCAGGTCGAAGGTGTGGCCTGCATCACCGTGATGCCGTATTCCTCGCAGAGCTGCTTGAGCGCCAGGCCGTCGACCGCGTCGTCGCGGCTGGCCAGCACGGCGCGCGCACCCACGCTCAGCGGCAGCAGCAATTCGAGCACCGCGATGTCGAAGGACAGCGTGGTGACCGCGAGCAGGCGGTCGTCGGCCGTGAGGCCGGGCTGCTTCGCCATGCTCGCGAGGAAGTTCACCACCGCCTGCTGGTGCACCACCACGCCCTTGGGTTTGCCGGTGGAGCCCGAGGTGTAGATGACGTAGGCCGGGTCCTGCGGGCGCGCGTCGCGCTCGGGGTCGGGCGCGAGCGGGCTCTCGTCGGTGAAGGCGGTGAGCAGGTCGATGTCGAGCAGCAGGGTCTGGTCGCGCGGCCAGTCCAGCACGTCGACCAGGGCCGATTCGGTCACCAGCAGCGCGAGCTTGGCGTCTTCGGCCATGTAGGCCAGGCGGTCGGCCGGGTAGGTGGGGTCGAGCGGCACGTAGGCCGCGCCGCTCTTGAGCACCGCGAGCTGCGACACCACCATCTCGAGGCCGCGCTCGGTGCACAGGCCCACGAGGTCGCCGCGGCCGATGCCGCGTTCGCGCAGCAGGCGCGCCAGCGCGTTGGCGCGCGCGTGCAGTTCCTGCTGCGTGAGTTCACCCACGCCGGGCTGCACCAGCGCGATGGCGTCGGGCGTGGCCTCGGCCTGGCGCTGCAGCCATTGGTCGAGGTTGAGCTCGCGGGGGTAGTCGGCGGCGGTGTCGTTCCAGCGCGCAAGCTGGTCGGCGTCGCTGGCCGAGAGCACCGAGAAGCTGCCGATGGGCTGCTGCGGCGCCTGCAGCACCTGGTCGAGCAGCGCCAGGTAGGCGTCGCTCAGGCGCTCGGCGCTGGTGCGATCGAACAGGTCTTCGGCGAACTCCAGGTGCACCTTGCCGTAGAGCTGGGTGTCGACGGTGACCGAGAGATCGAACTGCGCGGCACCACGGTCGAACTCGAAGATCTTCGGTTTCAGGTTCCCGAAGGTCGGCATGTCCATGGGCGTGTTGATCACGTTGAACATGACCTGCACCAGCGGCGAGGCGGTGGCGTCGCGGCCCGGCGAGAGTTCCTCGACCAGGCGCTCGAAAGAGGCGTCCTGGTGCGCGTAGGCGTCGAGCGCCGCGTCGCGCACGCGCGCCAGCAGCGCCTCGAAGCTGGGGTTGCCCGAGAGGTCGGTGCGCATCACCAGGGTGTTCACGAAGGTGCCCACCAGGTGTTCGGCCTCGAAGCGGCGGCGGTTCGCGATCGGCGTGCCCACGGCCACGTCCTCGTGGCCCGATACGCGGCCCAGCAGCATCGCGAAACAGGCCATCATCGTCATGTAGGGCGTCACGCCGTGGGCCGCGCTGAAGCGCTGAAGGGTGCCGAGCAGGCCCGGGCGCAGGTCGCGCACCACGCCACCGCCACGGCCATTGGCCGCGCCGCGGCGCTGGCGGTCGGTGGGCAGGCTCAGGGGTTCGAGGCCGCTCAGGCGCTGGCGCCAGTACGCCATCTGCCCGTCCAATGCTTGCGCCTGCAGGGTCTGGCGCTGCCACACCGCGTAGTCGGCGTAGTCGATCCGCGTCGGGCGCGGTGCCGCTTCGCGCTCGGCTTGCAGCGCGGTGAAGACTTCGTTGAGGTCGCGCATGAGCACGCCGGCCGACCAGGCATCACCGATCACGTGGTGCATCACCCAGATCAGCACATGGTCGCGCGCGCCCAGCCGCAGCAGGTGCACGTGGTGCAGCGCCGCGGTCGAGAGGTCGAACGGCCGCTGGGCCAGCGCGGTGAGCGTCGCGCGGGCCGCCGCCTCGGCCTCGTCCAGCGGCAGGTGGCTGAAGTCGATCTGCTGCAACGACACCGGCACGTGGTCGCCGATGATCTGCATGGGCTCGCCGTCGATGAGTTCGAAGCGCGTGCGGAAGGCTTCGTGGCGGCGGCTCACCGCGTCGAGCGTGCGCTCCATCAGCGCCGGGTCGAGTTCGCCCTGCAGCCGCACGGCGAACGGCATGTTGTAGGCCGTGGTCTCGGGCGTCATCTGCTGCACCAGCCACATGCGGCGCTGCGAGTACGACACCGGCAGCGGCCCGTTGCGCGGCACGGCGGGGATCGCGGTGGGCGGCAGCGCCGCTTCCGGGTCGCGCTGCGCGTCGATGCGCGCGGCCATGGCCGACAACTGCGGGTGGTCGAAGACCTCGCGCAGCGCGAGGTCCACGCCCAGTTGCTGGTGCACGCGGGTGACAAGCCGGGTGGCCAGCAGCGAATGGCCGCCGAGGTCGAAGAAGTGGTCGCTGCGGCCCACGCGCGGCAGGCCCAGCAGCTCTTGCCACAGCGCCGCCAGCGTGTTCTCGGTGTCGCCTTGCGGCGGCGCGTGCTCGGGCTGCGCCTGGCGCAGCGCGTGCGCGTCGGGTGCGGGCAGGGCCTTGCGGTTGACCTTGCCGCTGGGCAGCAGCGGCAGATCTTCGAGTTCGACGTAGACGCCCGGCACCAGGGCGTCGGGCAGCACGGCCATCAGCGCGGCGCGGATCGGCGCCACCTGCAAGGCCGGTTCGCCCGGCAGGCGTTTCACGTAGACCACGAGCTGCGCCAGACCGTTGGCGGCGCGGTGCGCCGCGACCACGGCCTGGTGGATCTGCGGCAGCGCGTTGAGCGCGGCCTCGACCTCGCCGAGCTCGATGCGCACGCCGCGGATCTTGACCTGCTCGTCCACGCGGCCCAGGTACTGCAGCTGGCCGTCGGGCAGCCAGCGCACGCGGTCGCCCGTGG